>Ga0209291_1000642_pt1 | contig 33061 bp, 28 predicted proteins | sample GOMGulsemesocosm_FD_184633 | JGI IMG/M metagenome (GOLD analysis project Ga0209291, IMG submission 184633) | Methane-oxidizing microbial communities from mesocosms in the Gulf of Mexico - GOM9B Gulf of Mexico (SPAdes) (version 2) | ecosystem: Environmental > Aquatic > Marine > Cold seeps...
CAAGTTACTGTTAGACATAATAAATTTACTTTGTAAGACGGTAATTTAATAATCGCCTACTTTTTAAACGAAAACAATAGTTACTGAAAAACATTAACGTAATAAGCTTTTTATTGTTGTTATGAGAATCAAATGGCAACTTAGTCTATATCTTTAGTCTTTTTGCTATCTGAATGATGAAAACTCAGCGGGCATTGTTAAATTTTTCTCTAGATCCAAAAATCTTTAGTAGATTACTAGAGTTTTAATTTAACAATGATTATAGTGACGTCGATATATCTGTATGTAAGTATATCCCTAAAATTTAATTAAATAATGTGAAGAAACCAATGAAATTTAAATTACTCACCAGTGCAAGTTTATTAAGCTTTGCGCTTTTATCTGCATGTGGACAAAGCAATCAAACACCTGTATCAGCAACTAATAAAACGCCACAAGTGAATGAAAAAAATATAAAAGCACATGTGGAATTCCTTGCTGACGATACGTTACTAGGTCGTGATACCGGTAGCGATGGTTACCAAATTGCAGCTAACTATGTGAAGTCTTACTTCAAGCAATTAGGCTTAACCCCTATGGGGGAACACAATGGCTTTGAACAACAAGTGACATTCCGTAAAGCGTTTCTTGAAGAGAAAAGTGCCGAATTATCAGTAATAAACAGTGAAGGCGAAGTTGCACTAAAATTTAAAGATGCCTTTATTATGTCGGGCGATAGTGTATCAACTGCATCGGCTATTGAAGCTGAAACTGTTTTTGTTGGCTATGGCGTAGTGTCTGAAGATTTTGGATACGATGATTACAAAGATATTGATGTTGAAGGTAAGGTTGTTGTTGTATTAACCGGTCGTCCTGATGATTTACCTTCAGAAGAGGGCGCTCATATTGGCTCTGGTAGTGAAAAATTAAAAAATGCAGTAAAACATGGCGCCGTCGGTTTTATCACCATCCATACGCCTAAGCGTGATGCAGTACGAACTTTTGCTAAAACAGCTTCTTATGCGGGAGCACCACGTCTTAATTGGTTAAATAAAGATGGTATGCCTTTTGGTAAATACCCTGAATTGAAAAGCGGCGCATATATCAGTGCTGAAAGTGCAGAAGCGTTATTTGTTGGTGCAGAGCGTAAGTTAACTGAGGTTTTAAGTGATGATACTAATAATGTAGCAATTAAAGGTTTTGCTTTGAATTCAAGCGTTAAAATGGCAAGTAAAAGTCGCCATGAAGAAATATCTAGCCCTAATATTGTTGCGGCTATTGAGGGTAGTGACCCAGTACTAAAAGATGAGTACGTAGTTTTTAGTGCCCACCTTGACCATATTGGTGTAAGCAGTCATGGTGACGAAGAAGATAAAATTAACAATGGTGCTTTAGATAATGCTTCAGGTGTGTCAATTTTATTAGAAACAGCGCGTTTATTATCAACCATGCCTGAAAAACCTAAACGTTCTATTTTGTTTGTTGTTGTTACTGCAGAAGAAAAAGGCTTATTAGGTTCAAGTTATTTTGCAACCAATCCAACGGTACCTGCTACGCAAATGGTTGCGAATGTAAACTTGGATATGCCATTAATTTTATACCCATTTGCCGATATTATTGCTTTTGGTTCTACGCACTCAAGTTTAGGGCCTATTGTTGCTAGTGCGGCAGAAAAAATTGATTTATCTTTAAGCGACGACCCAATGCCTGAACAAGCTTTGTTCACTCGAAGTGATCATTACAGTTTTGTAAAAGCTGGGGTACCTTCGGTATTCTTAATGACAGGTTTTAAATCTAAAGATCCTGAGATTAATGGTGGTGAAGTTTTTGGTGATTTCTTCAAAAATCACTATCATCAACATAGTGATGAAGCTACATTACCGATTCGTTACGATGCAGCAGCAAGTTTTGCTGAAGTAAATATGATGATAGGTTTAGAAATTGCCAATGGTGATAAGCGTCCAACTTGGAACCAAGGTGACTTTTTTGGTAAAACTTTCGCTCAGTAAGACTGTTTAATGAGTTGTATAAAAACGCAGTGATGAAGATCTCTGCGTTTTTTGTTTTCTGTATTAAAGCAACAAGCTACACTATAAATATTATTATATAAAAATATGGATATCACATGAATGCTCACGAATACGCAGTACAAGCTAATGGCTCTTTTGCCTTACCAGATGCCTGCTTTAAAATAAAAGGGCTGATGGAGAATGAAAACTCAAGCATAGAAGATTTTGCTAATGTGATCAGTGTTGACCCTTCAATGACCTCTCGATTATTACAAATAGCAAATAGTGCTATTTATAGTTTTCCTGGGGAAATTAGTACTATTTCTCGTGCCATTACGATTATAGGCACTCAAGCTATTTATAACATGATGTTGGTGGATGTTGCTGCAACAGCTTTTAAGCATTTCTCAAATCAAGCAATTGACTTAAAGCGCTTTTGGAGAATGAGCATTTTTTGTGGCTTAGCAGTTAAAAACCTTGCCATTAAAGCGGGGATCCGTGATATAGAGCGTCTATTTGTCGCAGGGTTACTGCAAAATTTTGGTGAGTTGATCGTTGCTAAAATTAGTCCTGAGCTTGCGCAAAAATGTGAAAAATATTCACCCGAGCAATTGCCATGGAGTTTGCAACAGCGCTATTTAGATTTTACTTATACAGAGGTCTCTGCTGAGTTATTAAAAATCTGGCAAATACCAGAGAAAATAATCTTACCTATTCGTCATTATAATGAAGCAAAATCGATTCAAATAAACAAGGATGTTAAAGTTTTATATTTAGCTTCCCACCTTGCTTTAGTTGATAGCCATCCTGAAGTATTTAATTACGATGATATTGTAGAAAGGAGTTTGTTAGACAATTTAAATATTTCAGACGATGATTTAGCTGAAGCCGTTGAATTTGCTTCAGAAGAAGCTGAAAATATTTTAACTATCATGAATGGTGGACTTTATTCAAAATAAATGGGTATTTCTAGGTGCAATAATAGTGATATTGAATTGATTGAACTTTTTGTTTTAACCGCTCAATAATCGTCAATTATTGATGTGCAAGCATATTTATACACTTAGTTACTAATACCTACAGCCTAAAACAAGACATTAATAATAAAGCCTGCTAGCATCAGGCAACAATTTTTTAGTGCAGTAAATTAACTGTACAAAATATGCCCTACAAATAATTATAATTAAGGACATTTATGAGCGCATCCAGAGAGCAATTTAGCTCCCGTATTGGTTTTATTTTAGCTGCAGCAGGTTCTGCAGTTGGTATTGGTAATTTAGTGGGCTTCCCCGTTAATGCCGCTAAAAATGGTGGAGGTGCATTCTTATTAATGTACGCTTTATTCGTATTTTTTATCTGTTTACCAGTGATGATCGCTGAAATGGGGATTGGCCGTAAAACGCAAAAAGAACCTGTTGGCGCATACAAAGCTCTTAGTGAAGGTAGTCAAGGCTGGGGGATTGCAGGTATTTTGGGAGTCTTGACTCCTTTTATGATTGCAGTTTTTTATATGGTGATAACTGTGTGGATTTTTGGCTATATTGCTTTGATCCTTTCAGGGAATTTAGACTTGCTTGCGACAGGTGATTATTTTACTGGTTTTGTCAAAAGCGAATACTTGTTTGTTGCCTTAGTTGCAGTAGCTTCAATCGTCTACTTTATTCTAGTCGCAGGGGTAAAAGACGGTATCGAGAAAGCGGCAAAAATATTAATGCCGACGCTTTTCTTCATGTTAGTCTTGATGGTTATTTATGTACTAACCCTAGAAAATGCGATGGCTGGAGTTAAATTTTTTCTAATTCCAGATATTACTAAATTAACGCCTTCTGTTATTAATAGTGCTTTGTCGCAAGCATTCTTTTCACTTTCATTAGGTATGGGTATATTAATTACCTATGGCTCTTATATAGATAATAAAACCGATATTGTAGGCTCTGCAAAGTTTGTTGCTATTACTGATACGGCAGTAGCATTCACGGCTGGCTTAATGATATTACCTGCTATTTTTTCTTTTGATCCAAATATAGACCCTGAACAGCTAAGTAATAGTGGTGTAGCTTTAATCTTTACTTTCTTGCCTAAAATATTCTTAGCATTACAAGTTTCTATTGGTTATGTGGGAGCAAGTACTATCGCGGTATTCTTCTTTTTATTAGTCTTCTTTGCTGCAATTACTTCATTAGTTTCTATTATTGAAGTGCCTGTGTCTTATCTTGTCACTGAGAAAAAGCATAACCGTAAAAAGGCATTAACCTTCCTATTAATGACGGCAGGTATACTTACTATCTTTGCTTTAGTATCTTACGGCATGGTTGATTTTTTCAGTAATTTTATGAACTATGCTGGACAAAACAAACCGTTCTTTGATGTGGTTGTTGATGTTTTCTACGATACAATTTTGCCACTGAATGGCTTTTTGTTATGTATTTTTGTTAGTTATCGTTGGAAGAAAAATAGCCTGTCTGATGAACTTGCCATTGGCAATGATAACTACAAAGGCTCTTGGATTGAAAAGTATGTTAACTTTTCGTTAGGTACTTTTATTCCAGTTATAGTACTAGGTATTTTCTTGAATACAGTAACGCAAAAATTCTTTGCTTTTAGTATCTTTGGATTTTAGTGAGGTAATTTTAGCTAAAGCATAAAAACGATTTGAACGTAAAGCCGCATAATTTGTTATTATGCGGCTTTATTTTTATCGATAACAAACAAAGCTATGACAACTGACCTCCAATCGAACCTTAAAGAACACCTTAAAGCCTCATTAGAGCGTATTGAACAGACAAGTGACCTAATAGATTGCCAACGTTTATTTCACGGGCGTGGTCATGCATATGCGGGATTGTCTCACGTAAATATTGATTGGTTTTCGCCTGTCGTACTGATCACTTTATACCAAGAAGTAGATCACGATTGGTTGAATAACCAAGCGCATAGTATTCAGCAGTTAATGCCGGAATGTAAGTCGATACAAGTGCAATACCGTAGCCGAAAATTTGCCCCTAGCGAAATACTACAGGGAGAAGACATAACGGCACTAACGGCGCAAGAGCATGGTTTAAAATATCACCTTAGTTTAGGAAAAGCTCAAAATTCAGGACTATTTCTCGATATGGGAAATGGTCGGAGCTGGGTTAAAGAGCATAGCCAAGGAAAAAAAGTTCTTAACCTTTTTGCCTATACTTGTGCTTTTTCGGTTGCTGCTATTGCTGGTGGTGCCGAACAAGTAGTGAACATTGATATGAGTAAAGGCGCCTTATCGAAAGGTCGTGAAAATCATAAACTTAATAAACAAGATGCTAGTAAAGTGAAATATGAAGGTGTTGATATTTTTAAATCTTATAGCAGACTTAAAAAATATGGCCCTTATGGCATGCTTATTTGTGATCCGCCTTCATTTCAAAAAGGCAGCGTTAATATCGAGCGAGACTATAAAAAGATTATTAAACGTTTACCTGAGCTAATGACTAATAATAGTGATGTTTTATTGTGTCTAAACTCCCCTGATTTAAGCGAGGAGTTTTTGTTCGCAGAAGTTGCTAGAGAATGTCCGCAATGCCAGTTTCAATATCGCATCGAAAATCCTGAAATTTTTGTTGAAGCTGAAACAGGCAAAGGTTTGAAAGTACTATATTTTCGTTATGTCGAATCGTGTTAATAATCCTTAACTAATCACTACGCGTGCGGCCAATAAAATTAAAAAGCTACCAGTCACTTTGTCAATAACGTGGCTGTTAGTGCGTAACTTATTAATAATGTTGCCCCGAGATAGCGTAAAAGTGACTAAACAGTACCAAAGTGCGTCAATACTACCTACGGTAGCGGTCATAATAATTTTTTGTTCACTGCTAGCATCACCGGTTAAAAATTGGCTGAATAACGCTAAAAAGAAAATAGCCAATTTAGGGTTTAAAAAAGCAATTAAAAAACCATCGCGCCAACCATTTACCAATTCATTTTCTGGCACACCATCATCTGAAAAAACTTGATTAACTTTTTTACTGAGTAACGATTTAATACCCAAATAAAGTAAAAATACGGCACCACTATATTGAATGATGCTGAAAATAAGTGGTGATTGTACAATGACTACCGCAATACCTGTTGCGGTGATTGCAGCATATAATGCAACCCCTAAACCGTGGCTAATAGCGGTTGCATAACCTTGCGGTGTGCCACCGGCCAGTGTGTTTTTTATCACTATAGCCAAACTTGGACCTGGAGATAAAGCGCCCATGATGCAAATAGCAACAAAAGATAACCATAAGTGAAGTTCCATTATTTATTTTTCTCTCTTTTTATATTCGGTAATTCTAGGTGATTTTTCTGTGCATTTACTGGAGTAAGTGGAGTTTCTCTTATTCGTAAAAAGCTTGCGAATCTTGGCACACCTCGCATAGTTTTACCAATGTATTTATATGTGATCGTACTACCTATAACAGGTGGGTTTACACGCTGATTATCGGTAAAGCCGGTTCCTATTTTGAAAATAAGACCAGAGGGCGTTTTTACTTCAAGTGAGCCCAGCTTATTTTTGTATTTGCCTTTACCAGGCACATAAGCTGTGACTACTGCTTCAGCATCGTTATATAGCTTTAATTTCATCAGAGCGTTACTTCTACCACTTTTATAAAATGCCTTTTGGTGGTGTAACATTAAGCCTTCACCGCCATTTGATGAAACGGTTTCTAACCTTTGATTTAGCTGTTTATTTGAAGTCATTCTTGTTTGTTTTATTACAGACAAATAACGGTTATGCGTTTTCAGTTGCAATTGCTTCATTGCGATAAAACGCTGACTAAAAATACCTAAATGTTTAGGTAGGTCAAAAACCATGAAGCGAATGTTTTTCCAGCAACTTGTGTTTTCTTGCTGATTGGGCACTTTTCTACGTACACAACTACTAATTTTCTCAAATTGACCACGCCGACTCCATAATTCGCCATCAAGATGAGCTTTTGGCCAATTTTTGGTGAACCATACCGGTGGGTTAATCATGTTACCTGATCGGGTTTTAAGTGTTGTGCCATTCCAATAGCCGCGAATACCGTCGAGCTTTTCGCTCACCCAATACTCTTTAATATTCAGCGGTTGTTTATAAACTGTAGCTAGTTGAATTTTATTGGCCTTTTCTGTCTCCGCCTTTGCTGTAATGACAAAGAGAAGCACACAATACAGCGGAAGATATAAATAAAGCTTATAAATAGGTTTAGACAAAGCTGAATCTCCTCGCTCAATTTGCTATTGGAAAAATTATAGAGGGTCTTTTGTTAATTGCTAATGCGATGTTAAATAAATGTTCTAAACTTACCTGTTTGTAGGAAACATAATCGTATTCTTTAAGGAAAAAGGATGAATAGTGTTTATCAGAAAGTTACTGTTTTTAGTGTGATGTTATTATATGTGCCTATTAGCCATGCTGGTAAAGCTGAGTGCCAGCCGTATTTAGATAAGCTGAGAAATGTGCAGTCACAGCAGCGGCAAAGCCACAGCAATAAACGAAGTGAGAGTTTAAATAAACGTGAAGCTAAAGCACGAAAAAAATGGTGGAAATGCGAGCGTGGGCTATTAAAAGTAGCTAAAAGCCGTAAGAAAAAAAAGACAAAACCAGTAACAGCAGTAAAAAAACAACAACTAGCCATTCATACGAAAAGAAAAGGTATTGAGGTAAATAAAACCCCCTTTAAAACATCAAGTCCACTGATAATTAAGTCACGTTTTCAGGGGAAGCAGTTACAAGCTTGGCTACAGTATTATCAGCAACCTAAACAATGTCAGCGTCCTAAAACAACTAAGCAATTCGCTTTTTGTGTAGAGGATAGAAGGTTACAGCAAGTGTCTTTTGCAAAGTTGGTTGTGCCATAAGATTGTATGGCACATTATTATAAGTTACTTACAAAACTGTGATTTTTTATCATTATAATGAGCGATTAGTCCATCAATGACTGTTTGATCATAATCTCTTAGTCCACTTAACAGCATATGTTTTTTGCCATGGCCAATCACTTTGCCATCTGAAATCAAATCAAAAGGTAGAGTTGCTTTACCACGTTTACCTTCTACAGTTAACGTTGGCTTAGTTAATTGCAATTTCACTTCAGTAAAATCAAGTTCATCTAAATGAATAAACATATTCTCATACATCACCATCGGACGTGTTGGGTTAATCATGACTTTATTTTCAGCCATTAAATCAACTAGGATATGAGGGAAAGTGTGACCTGAAAATTCAACATAAGAGCGGATTAATGAATTAATGGCAGCATCATTGGATGTGTTATCGCCAGAAGCTTCAATTTTCATATATTCTTTAGCGCTTTCATCAGTAACCCAAGCAGAATCAATGATACTCTCTGGAAAAGTTAGTTCAATGCCATCAGTTACCATGCCTGAAAAGGTAAAGCCCATATTTTGTGATAAACCTGATTTTTCTAATACCACTGCAAAAAGTAAATCACCTGGAACACAGAAGCGTTTTGCATCAACGTCATGCAGAGGGTTGAAATCATCGGCAATTGTTTTAGCAAAATTACTTGCCTGCTGACGAGAAAAGCTTATTTTATTATTGTTAACATTACTGTAACTTTCTAAAAACATATGACCTACTTCTATGATGGAAAACCGCCGTATACTAGCAGTTGTCGGGGGATAAATCGCAATTATCTGTAGAGAATTTAACTGGGCAGACCAGTTTTGAGGTTATTTATTGTCACTGAAGAAACTGAGTGAATCGAAATTATTAACCAAAGCTTCTTTTTTTCCTTTCGATAATTTTTTTAATTGGTATTCACGCTTACTGGCTAATTGCCTATTTTCTTGAGGCTCAGCGTAAGCCAAATGTACAGGTCTACGTACTCTGGTATATTTAGCACCAAGTTTATTGCAAGTATTATGTTCGTTCAGTCGACGATTAATATCTGTAGTGATCCCTGCATATAAGCTATTGTCAGCACACCGTAAATAATAAACAAACCAAACGTTTTTTGATGAAACTTCATTTTTATCCATTGAGTAATTATCGCAATTTATAGTAGTCGGGTCGATAAAAAGCTGGTTGTAATTTCCATATTTTTATACCATGTTCGTTAAATTTCTACTTGAAACAAATCGAGATAATAAATGACTCATTATGATGCTGGCGCCTTAAGCAAAATGACAGCCCAATTAGATGAAGCAGGGCTGGTTCATTATCAATTGCCTATTGGCGAGCAATCAGTTGATATGAATGCGCTAATCGGTAAAACGATAACGTTAGACTACCAAGGAAAAATTGGTTGTCGTCATTGTGGGAGAACAACAAAGAAAAGTTACTCACAAGGTTTTTGTTATCCGTGTATGCAAAAACTTGCACAATGCGATATGTGTATTATGAAACCTGAAACTTGTCATCATGAGCAAGGTACATGCCGTGAGCCTGAGTGGGGAGTTAAAAACTGCATGGTCAATCATTATGTTTATTTAGCAAACACTTCAGGAATTAAGGTTGGCATTACACGTCACACTCAAATACCGACACGCTGGATCGATCAAGGTGCAACTCAAGCATTACCATTGTTTAGAGTAAGCACTCGCTTACAATCAGGTCTTGTGGAAATAGAACTGGCTAAGTTCATTGCTGATAAAACAAATTGGCGTGCTATGTTAAAAGGTTCTGGAGACGCAGTGGATTTGAAAGCAAAAGCCGAAGAGTTAGTACCTGAGATATCAGCACAATTGGCTGATCTTAAGTTACGCTTTGGTGAAGATGCGGTTGAATTATTAGATGAGTCAGTCGTAGATTTGAATTTTCCCGTTGAAGAATATTTAGAAAAGATATCCTCATTCAATTTTGATAAAACGCCGCAGGTTTCAGGTGTATTAAAGGGAATTAAGGGGCAATACCTTATTTTTGATAAGGGCGTTATCAATATAAGAAAATTTGGTTCTTATCAAGTCGCCTTAACGGTTGAAGATTAATAAAAGTATTAGTTTGAAAAGTGTCACTATTTTTTTAGATGTTGACTATACTTATCTCAAGTTTATCGAGTCGCTAAAGAATAGCTTTTTCAAAGAAATAATACGGATTTTTCGTTACAATTTAGTAACATTGCCATACTTGCTTAGATATACTTTTCTTATAGAATAATTATCATTTTGCTATTTAGGATCACCGTTATGAACGCTGTTGAATATGCCGAACAGGCAAGTGAAATATTTGTTTTGTCAGATTCATTTATCCGTATTAAAGAACTAATTGATGATGATTCGTCAACGATAGATGACATAGCTGATGTGATTTTATTGGATCCAGGATTATCGGGAACCATTTTAAAGTTATCTAATAGCTCTTTTTTTAATTACCCAGGAAAAATAGATACCATTTCTAAAGCTGTTTTAGTACTAGGGATAACTGAAGTCTACAATTTAGTTATCGCATATTTTACTACTGACGCTTTTAAAAAGTTATCCGCTGCTCCTGAGTATTTAGATGAGTTTTGGGAACGTAGTGTTGATTGTGCATTAACGGTTAAATTCTTAGGTACACATTTACGGTTACCTAATGCAGAACGTTTATTTATTTTAGGTTTACTGCATAATTTAGGCGAGTTGGTTATGCACCAATATATGCCAGAGAAGGTTTTAGCATGTAAGCACGTTAATTCTGATGAATTACCATGGACAAAACAGCAAGAGATGTTTGGATTTACTTATGCAGATGTAACAGCTGAACTATTAAAACAATGGCAGCTACCCTACAGCCTTATTGAGCCGGTGCGTTACCAAGATGAAGATGAATTCGAGCATACTACCGATGAAACTAAGCTACTTTATATTGCTAAACGGGTGATGACTCTGAACCATCAATGTAATATGCATAATCAAGCAGACTTACTGAGTGATGAAAAGCTAGAGTCTTTATCGGTGCAACAAGAATTACTACGTGATGCCAATAACTTTTGTGATATTGAACGTTTAAGTATTCTTGCCGTGCTTAACCCAAGTGCCGCTATGATTTATTAATGTTAGCGAAAGCTATCATTAATCCCTGACAAAATTCTGGAACCAGGACATAAAGCATCTTGGTTTAATTCATTGAGTGGTGTATCAGTTGTATTATTGATTTCATGGTAATGTTCGCCATTGGTATCGAGATAGAACAGGCCGGTTAAAATTTCACCTTTCTTTTTATGTGTTTCTATGTCAACAATCGCCTTCATCGCATTTTTCGTTTCGTAATCAGCTTGTAATTTATGAATACGCATCAACGAACCGTCATGTAAGCAAATATCTTCACAAATACCTTCTGCACAGTCGCTGGTTATTTCTTTTTTTACAGGCACAAAATCAGTAACAGCTGCCGTAGTAATATGTTCATGAACATAATCGTAAGAACGTGTTGAGTCTGGATGATTATTAAAAGTGACACAAGGTGAAATAATATCGATGAAAGCAAACCCTTGATGGCTAATTGCTGCTTTAATTAAAGGCACAAGTTGCTTTTTATCCCCGGAAAAACTTCGTGCAACAAAAGTAGCGCCGAGTTGAAGCGCCATCACACACAGATCTATATCAGTAAATAAACTTTGCTCACCAACTTTATTTTTCATGCCTCTATCGGCTGTTGCAGCTAATTGCCCTTTAGTTAATCCGTAAACACCGTTGTTAGCAACCATATAAAGCATATTTAATTGCCGGCGCACAACATGAGCAAATTGCCCTAACCCAATTGATGCACTATCTCCATCACCAGACATAGCTAAATAGGTTAATTCTCTATTAGCTAGGTTTGCGCCTGTAGTAACTGACGGCATACGACCATGTACAGTATTAAAACCGTGGGCTTTATTGAGAAAATAATTTGGTGCTTTTGAAGAGCAACCAATACCTGACATTTTTGCGACTTTATGGGGAGGTAGTGACAATTCAAAGCAAGCCTGCACTATCGCAGAGGTTATAGCGTCATGACCACAACCGGCACAAAGTGTTGATAATGCACCTTCGTAATCGCGATAATTTAAACCTAAATCGTTAACAGGTAAGCGCGGATGATGAAACTTCGATTTTTGAAAACTCATAATACTCCCTGACTCAACTTACCTGTATTTTTTGTTGTAACGCTAGCGTATTTAAAACCTTTTCAACAATAAAGGTGCTAGTAATAGGTAAGCCGTCGTAATTAAGAATGGCATTTAACTTAGCCGGATCTATATTCAGTTCATTTATTAAAAGGGTTCGCATTTGCCCGTCGCGATTTTGTTCAATAACAAAGCTATGATGATGACGTTCAATGAAGCCACTAATTTGGTTATTAAAAGGAAAGGCTTTAATACGAAGAGTATCGATGGCTAAGCCATGATCTTTTAATTGTTGACGAGATTCATCAATAGCATGACTACTGGTACCAAAATAAATAAGACCTACCGCAGCTGTTTTCTTACCTTCGATTATTTCAGCTTGTGGTACTAATAAACTTGCGGTTACAAATTTCTTATCGAGTCGATCCATATTGGCCACATATTCAGTAGAATTTTCTGTGTATCCTGCATATTCATTGCGTGAAGTTCCTCTAGTAAAAAAAGCGCCCTTATCTGGATGAGTACCTGGGATGGTGCGATAACAAATTCCATCGCCATCGGTGTCTTTATAACGACCGTAATCTTTTACTTCGTCTAATTGTTTTTCCGAAAGTACTTTCCCCAGTTGATACTGTTGCTTGTCATCCCAAGTAAACTCACTACATAAATGATCATTCATGCCTAAATCTAAATCACTCATGATGATCACTGGTGTTTGAAGCTGATCAGCTAAATCAAACGATAAAGCGGTAAATTCAAAACATTCAGTTGGATCTTGTGGGAAAAGTAAAATGTGTTTAGTGTCGCCATGTGAAGCGTATGCGCAAGTTAATACATCGGATTGTTGTGTGCGCGTTGGCATGCCTGTTGATGGGCCCGCTCGTTGAACATTAATTAATACCAGTGGAATCTCAGCAAAATATGCAAGACCCAAAAACTCAGTCATTAATGAAATTCCGGGACCACTAGTTGCGGTGAAAGAGCGGGCACCATTCCAACTTGCACCAATAGCAATACCGATAGCGGCTAATTCGTCCTCCGCTTGCACAAGGGCATAATTACGTTTGCCACTTGCGGGATCTATTCTTAAGCGTTGGCAGTAACTGGAAAATTTTTCAACTACTGAGGTAGAAGGAGTAATTGGATACCAACCAACAACCGTCGCACCACCATAAACGGCCCCTAAACCGCAAGCTGTATTACCATCGACCATGATGCGATTTTCGACTAAGTCTCTGCGTTCAACTTTTATACTTAATGGGCAAGTAAAATGTTGATTAGCATACTGATAACCAAGCTCCAAAGCATAGATGTTAGGCGTGATTAGCTTATCTTTGCCTTTAAACTGGTCTGCAACGAGAGACTTTAATACATCAAATTCAATGTTGAGAAGGGCAGCCAATGCGCCGATATAAATTACATTTTTGAATAACTGACGGTGACGTGGATCTTGATACTCCTTTTGGCAAATTGCTGAAATAGGTATGGCTAAGTAGCTGATGTTTTTTCGAAATTGGCTGTCGGTTAAGGCGCGAGAAGAGTCGTAAAGTAAAAATCCACCGTTAGCGACACTGGCAATATCTTCAGCTAAACTTTGCGCATTCATTGCAACCACTATTTCGGGTGATCCGCTACGACGTGCAAGATAGTTATCTTCACTAATTCTTACTTCGTACCAAGTTGGCAACCCTTGAATATTTGATGGAAAAATATTTTTTGCGCTGACCGGAATACCCATCCGTAAAATAGCTTTTGCGAACATATTATTCGAACTGGCCGACCCTGTACCATTAGTATTGGCAAAACGGACAACGAAGTTATTGATGGCTTGGCAATTTATTGAGTATGGTTCGTTAGCGCCATGTTTTGATGGTTCGTTCATTTTATAGTCGCCCCAATGTTGTCTAATAATAGTTTTTTCATGTCCCAAGCACCAGTTGGACAGCGCTCTGCACATAAGCCACAATGCAAACAAACATCTTCATCTTTTAACATTAAGTGTCCGGTCTTAAGAGGCGGGGAGATTAATAATTCTTGCTCAGGGTTGAACTCAGTAACTTTAAGCTGCGATAAAATATGTTGTTCATTGACTATGTCACTATCGGTTTCATTACCTGCATCGACAAAACTAATACAGTCCATAGGACAAACATCTTCACATGCAGAGCATTCAATGCAGGTAGTTTCATTAAATACCGTATGAACATCACAATTAAGGCAGCGCTGTGCTTCTTTTAAAGCGAGCTGTTCATCAAAGCCAAGTTCTACTTCTGTGTTAAGTGTTTTCACCGCTTCTTCCCATGAGATATGCGGCACTAAATTACGAGCTTGATGATCGATATTGCTGTGATAACTCCAATCATGAATACCCATTTTTTGACTTATCAAATTAAAGCCACTGTCGGGTCGCTCTGTTTCTGCATTTTTTCCTTGGCAAAAGATATCAATTGATATCGCTGCTTGATGACCATTTGCAACAGCTGTAATAATATTTTTGGGGCCATAGGCAGAGTCGCCACCAAAAAATACCTGCTCAAGACTTGATTGTAATGTTGCTTTGTTTAATGCAGGTTGTTGCCATTTATTGAATCGTAAACCTATGTCTCGTTCAATCCACGGGAAAGCAGTATCTTGTCCAACAGCGACTAACACTAAATCACAAGCGACAAATAATGTTTCTCCAGTAGTTGATAACGTACGTTTACCTGACTCATCGTAGACAGATGTTACTTGGTCAAAATTCACACCAATAAACTTCCCCTTTTCAAGTACATATTCAGTGGGCGTGTAATTTGCTTTTATGCAAATACCTTCTGCCTGTGCATCCTCTTTTTCCCAAGGAGAAGCTTTCATCGCTTCAAAGCTTGAACGCACTAAGACTGTGACCTCTGTTGCACCTAAGCGCTTTGCCGTTCGGCAACAGTCCATTGCAGTATTGCCGCCACCTAAAACGACAACACGTTTTGGTGCGCTATTATTGTGACCAAAAGTGACATTTGAAAGCCAATTAATCCCGGTATCAACAGATGTATTTCCATTACCATTAACTTGATCATGGCCAGGAATTGTTAACCAACGACCATTGGGGGCTCCAGTACCAACAAAAACAGCATCAAATCCAGATTTTAATAAGTTAGATAAACTCGATATTTCTTCACCGAAATGGCTTTCAACTCCCATGTTCAGTATGTAATTAAGTTCTTCGTCTAATACCGTTTCAGGAAGTCGGAAGGCGGGAATTTGGCTACGCATCATCCCTCCGGGTTTATGATCACGTTCAAACAATACAATATCGTAGCCCAAAGGCAATAAATCTCGCGCAACGGTTAACGAAGCAGGTCCTGCGCCAATTAATGCGATACGTTTACCATTTTTTTCTGCAGGAACTTTGGGGAAATAGTGATGAATATCTTCCTTATTGTCAGCAGCTACACGCTTTAAACGACAAATCGCCACTGGCGTTTCTTCGACACGGCTTCGGCGACAAGCAGGTTCACAAGGACGATCACAAACTCGCCCTAAAATTCCCGGGAAAACATTCGACTGCCAATTGAGCATATAGGCCGCGGTATAACGTTTTTCGGCTATTAATCGAATATATTCAGGAACAGGCGTATGCGCAGGGCAAGCATGTTGGCAATCAACTACTTTGAGAAAATGCTGATAAGAACGAGTATCGGTAGTTTTCAACGTATTATTCCTTCGAGTAACGCTGATTAAAGGATATACAATTAAATATAGAAGACTTTATTTTTTTTGTAATCATTTTATCAAGTTAACCATAAATTTTTTTCAATAGAGCAAAAAAATTTATAATGTTAAATAGCTGCACCATAGAGTTACATCATCTAAAGCTCCCGCCCCAAAACAGTGCATTAACGACACGGCTAAATAATGAAATTATTTTACTTTATTGAATTATAAGAAATTAGTTGTATGGCATAACATTTGTATTGTTATAAGCAAATTATAAATAAGGGCAATAAAATGAAATTGGTTAACGCAATAATAAAACCTTTTAAGCTTGATGACGTAAGAGAAGCTATTTCTGAAATTGGTGTAGAGGGATTAACGGTTAGTGAGGTCAAAGGTTTTGGACGACAAAAAGGCCATACCGAATTATATCGTGGTGCAGAATACCAAGTCGATTTTTTACCAAAAGTGAAACTTGAGATAGCCGTTAATGACGATGTTGTAGAGCGCTTAGTTCAAGCGATAACAGAATCAGCTCACACGGGTAAAATAGGTGACGGTAAAATTTTTGTTTATGACTTACAAAAAGCTGTTCGTATCCGTACGGGTGAACAAGATAATGAAGCAATTTAAGGGGTAATTCATGGAACAAAATATTTTTCAATTACAGTATGCAATGGACACCTTCTACTTCTTAGTTTGTGGTGCCTTAGTTATGTGGATGGCAGCTGGCTTTTCAATGTTAGAAGCAGGCTTGGTTCGTGCCAAAAATACTACCGAAATTTTAACTAAAAACGTTGCTCTATATGCAATCGCTTGCATGATGTATTTAGCATGTGGTTATGAAATTATGTATGGTGGTGGGTTCTTCTTATCAGATATTGAAACTATTGATGCTGATGCCGTATTAAAAGAGTTCGCAGGTCGTGAAGATGGCTTTAATGGCGGAGCCATTTATTCAAAAGCGTCTGACTTTTTCTTTCAGGTAGTTTTTGTAGCAACGGCGATGTCTATTGTTTCTGGTGCAGTAGCTGAACGTATGAAACTTTGGGCATTCCTTGCTTTTACAGTTGTTTTAACTGCAGTTATTTATCCACTTGAAGGTAGCTGGACTTGGGGCGGTAATGCTGTTTTTGGCTTATATACTTTAGGCGACTTAGGTTTTTCTGATTTTGCTGGTTCAGGTATTGTACATATGGCTGGTGCATCAGCGGCGCTTGCTGGCGTATTATTGTTAGGTGCACGTAAAGGTAAATATGGTGCTGACGGTCGTGTAAATGCAATTCCAGGTGCAAACTTACCTATGGCGACATTAGGCACATTCATTTTATGGATGGGTTGGTTTGGTTTTAATGGTGGTTCGGTATTAAAACTTGCCGACATTAACAGCTCACACTCAGTCGCAATGGTATTTTTAAATACCAACGCAGCAGCAGCTGGTGGCGCAATAGCCGCGTTAATTTTTGCAAAAATATTATTTAAGAAAGCTGATTTAACCATGACATTAAATGGTGCTTTGGCTGGTTTAGTTGCTATTACTGCAGAGCCTTCAACGCCAACGGCACTTCAATCAACCTTATTCGGGATGATCGCAGGTGTAATCGTTGTACTATCAATAATCGGTTTAGATAAGTTAAAAATTGACGACCCAGTAGGTGCTATTTCAGTACATGGTGTTGTAGGTCTATTTGGTTTATTGCTTGTTCCTGTAACGAATTCAGCCTCTAGTTTTAGTGGTCAGCTAATTGGTGCAGCAACAATATTTGTCTGGGTATTTAGTGCAAGCTTTGTTGTGTGGTTTATCCTGAAGAAAGTCATGGGCATCCGCGTTAGCGATGAAGAAGAATACGAAGGTGTTGATAAGTCTGATTGTGGTATGGAAGCATACCCAGAATTTACTAGAGGTTAGTTGCCTCTAAGCAAACTTGTTTAGTGAATTACGACTAACAAGATTTTGAAAAAGTCAGTGCAGTGAGTGACAGTCGTCACCACTGTGCAGACTTTCTATCACAAAGAAATATTCAACTAAGCTTTTAATATCTCATTGTATTAATTGTATTTATCTACTTTTAAATACTTAGGTAATTCAGTTGTTATTCCCATTATTTTCTCTCAATAGTGGATATATTTCTCAATTATAGTCATTATACTTGGCAAGTATATTTTGTAATGTCGAACGTGTTTCATGACAGACCCTTTGAAAAAAGAACTTGAAAAGTTGAGTAAAAGCGATAGTCAGTTGGCTAAAGAAGCTGTCCGCCTGCTCGACAAGTACCGTAAACTTGAAGATCGCCATACTGCACTTTTTAAGCTTAACCAGTTATCTCATGAATGTGCTGATTTAAGTCATTTCTTTGATCAAATTCACGCCTCTATTGCTTCAATAATGCAAGCCGAAAACTTCTATATCGCACTCTATGATCAAACATTGTCCACACTTGAATTTGTTTATCACTTTGATGAAAAAGATGAGTATCCGTTAGGCGTCGTGCCATTTGAAGCCTTTGCAGGCTCAATGACTTGTTATGTTATTGAAACCGCAAGCTCTTTATTGGCAACACCAAAAGTGGTCTATGAATTAGAGGAAAATAATTTAATTAAGCGTATTGGCTCAGACAGCACTGATTGGCTTGGCGTTCCCTTGATGTCTGACGGTTTAGTTATTGGCGTTATGGCTGTGCAAAGTTATTCAGAAAAAGTACGTTATCAACAAGACGATCTAGAGCTGATGGAGTTTACGGCTCAACACATTGTTACAGCAATGGCACGCTTACAAGATCATGAGCGTTTGCAAAGCGCTGTAAATGCTAGAACAAAAGAGTTGATGTTACAGATTCGAGAGCGAGAAAAGTCGGAGTTATTGCAAGAGTCGTTATTTAAAATTTCCGAATTAACCAATGACGCCACGATTACCATTGATAAATTTTATTCGATGGTACATAACATTGTTGGGCAACTTATAAATGCTGAAAATTTTTACATTGCAAAATACGATCAACAGTCTCAAACCTTGGTATTTGTTTATTATTTAGATCAAAATTCTGAAAGTGCTGATATTGACTCTATGCCAAGATCATTCGGCAATGGTTTTACTGAATATATCATTCGAAAAGGTGAAACGCAGTTACTTAACTATCAGCAAATGTATGCACTGTACGAACAGGGAGAAGCAAACGAGCCACAAAAAGCAACGAAATCTTGGTTGGGTGTACCGCTAATACATTCAGGTGTGGTTTTAGGTGCTATGGTTTTACAAAGCTATAATTTAACGACTACCTTTACCGAGCAAGATGCTGAGCTTTTAAAGTTTGTATCACAACATGTATCGTCTGCGATTAAACGCAGAGATATATTAGAATACGAGCGTCAATCTCATGAACTTTTAGAGCAACAAGTTAAATTACGTACTGTTGCACTTGAAGAGGAGATTAAACAAAGAAAGCAAGCAGAAGAAAGGTTACAACACGCTGCTTCACATGATATTTTAACGGGCTTGCCGAATCGTACAATCTTTATTAATTTGTTAAACCATGCAATTGCCTGTCATAAACGCCAACCCACTTTAAAATTTGCCGTATTATTTTTAGATCTTGACCGCTTTAAAGTGGTGAATGACAGCTTGGGACATCATGCAGGAGATATTCTACTGCAAGAAATCGCCAAAGAATTAAAAGTACTGGTGCGTGTTAAAGATACTGTTGCGCGTTTAGGTGGTGACGAGTTTGTTATTTTAATTGAAGATCTTGACTCAAATGAAGAGGCTTATGATATAGCCCAGCGGATCACCGAGTTTCTTGCTGCGCCTTTTGTTATCGAAAATCAAAGTATTTTTATTGGCACCAGTATTGGTGTGTTATTTAATAATAAACGTTATAACTGTGCAGATACTATGCTACGAGACGCAGATACCGCTATGTATCATGCAAAAGACAAAGGTAAAGGGCGTTATGAAGTCTTTGATTCAAGCATGCAGAAAAAAGTACAAAATGCCTTGATGTTAGAAGCTGATATTCGAAAAGCTATTAGCAATAGTGAATTTTCACCACACTTTCAACCTATTGTTGATTTAAGAAGCCAGAAAGTAGTCGGCTTTGAAGCGCTCGCTCGCTGGAAAAGTGAAAAGCGTGGTTTTGTTTATCCAAATGACTTTATTCCTCTTGCAGAAGAAACTAACTTAATTACGGCGGTTGATTTTTTAATTTTAGAAAAGTCATGTATACAGCTAAAAAGCTGGCAAGAGAAACTAGGCCGAGACGACTTATATATCAGCTGTAATTTATATGGAGACCATTTTTTTAGCGCTACACTGCCACAGGATATTGCTAAAGTCATTCAAGATGCTGGTATTAAACCCAGACAATTAAGAGTTGAATTAACAGAGCGTGCATTATTAGAAAATAGTGACTTAGTACTCGAAAATATGAATGCATTAAAAAAATTAGGTGTCAAAATTCTTCTGGATGATTTTGGCACTGGTTATTCTAGTTTAAGCTATTTACACCGCTTTCCTATTGATGTACTTAAAATTGATCGTTCTTTTATCAATAATGTCCATGAGCATGATAACCATCAAGCGATTATTAAAACGATTATTGACTTAGCGTCAAACTTGAACATGGCAACAGTAGGTGAAGGAATTGAAAACTTAGCTGATGCTCAGTTATTAACGGCAATGGATTGTAGTTATGGGCAAGGGTATTATTATGCGAAACCTATGCCTCCTCAGTTGGCAGAAGAATATTTATTAGAAAGTACTAATAATGCTTAATAAATGATTAGTTACAATATCTGTAACTAATCAAGATTACGTTATTCAATTCACTCTGGTTCGTTGGTTAATCTACTGATAAATATATCTGAATCTACGCTATCTGTTCGGCAAATTAATAGCATCTTCTGGTCTGGTGAAATTGCTAAGGTATTTCCGATGGCTGAAGGCAGGTGCTTGGTAACTAAGGTGTCTTCAGTCGAACTAACGTTATAGCGCCATATACCTCTATTATCTCCTAACTTAGGGTAGTAAATATTTCCATCATGGGCTGTCCAATGCTCTTGAAATTGTAGAGGAAAATCGGGCAAAGCACTGGCTAATTTTTCCCCTGATGTAGACATCATTTGTAGGCCCTTTTTGCTTTTAGACGAATAAACCAATACCTTGTTATTTAATAGCATCATTCGGTTTACACCATCAGTAGTCATCTGTTTTATGGTTTTATTAGCTGTAATTCTAATAATCTGTGAGGCTTCATTTTCCTCTTTAGTCATGGCAAAAATTTCGCCTTCAGAGCCGTATAAACACGAATAATACTCTTTTTCAAATTGGCCAACTGACTCATAATGCTGATTTGCAATATCATATTGATAACAGCCATACTCCGAAGCTTTTCTATAACTAACAAGCAACTTGTTACCCGTAGGTGACCAAGTGGGCAATATCAAATTTTCGCCTTCAAGATTAAATAATTTGTGCTGTTTCTTTGTTGTAAACGAATAAAGCCAAATAGCTCCTCTTCCTTGCCGATTACTCGTAAAAGCAACTTGGCTGCCATCGGGAGAGAAACTAGGCATGTTATTGTATTTAATTGAGCGGATCAGCGGTAATAACTGGTCTTTATTATCCGATAGATTAACTGACCAAATATTGGCGTTATAACGAATATCAAGAAAGGTTAAAATTGAATTGTCGTAATTTAGTGACGGAGATTGTGCATCTCTCGCCCCCAGCAGTGTTTCTTTTTTAGTCTGAGAGTTAATCAGCCATAAATTTCGATCGCCACGTTTATCACTGTCAAATAATAGGTGTTTATTGTCTTTTAACCAAGAAAAACTAGAGACATAACTTCTATTGTCGGTAAGTTGAAAAACATTACTTGGACTGTTTAGTTTCACCCAAACGAGATTTCTAACTGATTGACCTCCTCGGGTGAAGGCTAATTTTTTGTTGTCAGGTGAAAATCGTGGTCGAGTATCGAAAAAAACGCTGTTATGTGGAAAGGTTAACTGAATTTTCGTCTGTTTTACTCTGTCATACAGCCATATTGCAGCAACTTTGTTAATAGGATCTTTGGCAACAAAAGCCAACGAGTTACTATCCGAAGACCAGCTAAATATACCTGAACGATTTGGCAATAAACATTCACCGATGTTGATACGACTTTTAGTGACTAAGTCATAATGATAAATAGTACAGGGAGCTTTTTTCGACACTGCCGCAAGGGTTAATGATTTACTATCGGCGCTAAAAGACGGGGACATGAGACTATCAACGTCATCTGCAATTGTATGCAATAGTCTACCTTTGTTATCTACAACTTTAACAACGAGTCGTTCATTACTTTGTGCAGTAAATGCTGTCATTTTACCATCAGGTGACATTTCAGGGGTGTGTTCCACTAGGTCGTCAGTGGTAAGGCGTATACCACTAGTTAATCCCTTTTGTAAAACATCATCAATATGTTGTGGTGATGGCCAATTGGCAACAAGCAAGGAGACAATAGCAATTATGGTAGCTACGGCACCAATCATCGGCATTTTGTATCGTTTAATTGGCTCGTTTAACGGATATATAAACCGATAACCTTTTTTGGGAATTGTTTCGATAAATATTGGATTTTTTCTATCGTCTCCTAAAGTTGATCTCAGCTCTGCAATACAACGTGATAGAGCGTCTTCATTTACAACTTTATCTTTCCAAAGAATTTCAGTAAGTTGCTCTCTTGTTAACAATTCATTTGCGTTTGCAATAAACAACGCGAGTAAGAGGCTTAATCTTGGTTGCAACTTTATCGGGTTTTCAACACTTTTTAGTCTGCCGTCTATTGGGTCAAAGTGCCAATTACCAATTTTGCAGGGCTGTTTAATTGCGGGCTGAATTGATTGCTGCATCGTTATAAAAAATATCTGAAAATACTATTATTTCTGAGTATAACGATAAAAGGATAAATTGTGGAGGAAATTAGGAGCTTATCCGAAGGCTTTTATATCAATGGTTTATGTATGTTTTAGTTACACATTTAATACCAATAACATTGAGAATTATAAATATGAAAAATCTATCACTAGCGGCATTAATTTGCTTATTTACCTTGCCAAACTTGTCCTCTGCTCAAGACTTAGGTGATGATACTTGTGATTCACTGTTGCTTGTCAGTAGTTGGACACGTAACAACGTAAAAATATATGATGGCTGTAGTGGTGTATATATTAAAAATCTTGATAACCAAGGATTAATTGACGGGCCGCTAGGAATTCTTGAAGCGCCAGATGGCGACGTTTTAGTTATTAGTGAAAACAATGGGCGAATGTTAAAGTTTGATCGCGAAACTTTATCTACCGGTTCTATATTACTTGGTCCTGGTGGTGAGAACGATTATATAGCGAATCCCATTTCAGCTGTAATAGATAAACAGGGCATGATGTATGCCACAAGTTTTACTCAAAATAAAGTTGTTAAAATTGATACCAAATCTTGGAAAATTACCGATACTATTTTGCCATCAGGAAATTCTTTACTCGACGGCATTGATGTAGGCATTGTGATTGATAATGGTTCTTTATATTTGCCAGGCTGGAAAAGTGACAACATCGTAAAAGTAGACTTAACCACTAAGCAAGCTACAGAAGTCGTGACAGCCAGAGCAGGTGGTTTAAGCCGACCAAGAAGTATTTTATTTAATCAAAATGATATGTTGGTTTCTGCGGAAAACAGCAATGCTGTTTTGGTCTTTGATAAAACTAACGATACATTTAAATCAAAATTGGTAACGGTTTCAGGTCCATCAGGTATGATAAAAGATGGTGTGGGGTATTACCTAGTAACAGCTGGAAACTCAGTTTACCGAAATGCTATCGACGGGAGTAGTAGCGAGCTGGTCATAAAACCAGGAGCTGGCTCCTTGGCAGGTGCTACTTTTGTCTATCGCTTAGCTAAAAGCGACACAGAAAATAATAATAAAAGCTTGGCCAGCAAAAGTTTAGTCGATGTTTATCTTACTCATGCAGGGTTAGTATTTGTCGGGTTAAGGCATTATAAATAATGGGTAGTTATATTAAATTATAACCCTAAGTTCTTTAATGAGACTCTAATGCTAGCCTATTCAGGTGCAACAGATACCCAAAGTAAAATCAAAGCTAATGAGAGAAGATTGACAGAGTCTTTATTCAAATAAAGACTCTGTCAATCTTGTTATAATAATAGGGCTATCGATATGATATAAAAAATTTAACCATTAACTGTTAATTTTTAGCCAAGTAATAACTTTCTCATCAACTGCCGCTTTATTTTTTCGTAAACTGTGCTCGCCATTAGGGTAAATAACTAATTCATGTGGATGGTTCAAACCTTTCAGTTTTTTAGCTATTTCCTGAGCATGACTTACATTAACAGCTATATCCTTTGCTCCATGTAACAATAAAATAGGCGTTTTAGGATTTAGTTCTTCTGCCCAATGCATCACGGAACGCTCTTTTAATAATGCTTCTTTGTTCGTTTCATAATTAGGTATTCTAGCTTGATGTACTCGCGCCATTTCAGGCCTAATGGTTAGTCCTCGGGCAAGATCTGTTGCGCCAGCTAATATTACAAGGCTTTTTAACTCAGGTAGCTTTCTTGCAGCCATATAGGTCATCATACCGCCGCGACTAGCTCCCATCATACTGACACTTTTACTCTTTACGGTAGGTAATTGCTTCCCTATTTCTACCAATGCCAGAACATCATTAAGATCGCTACCCCCAAATTCATCATTTTCACGATATTGGCTCCCCATAACGACAAAACCAGCGTCTATAATATCTTTCTTACCAAGAATTGCTATTATCGGCGAACGGCCAAATTGGCCATTACCACCACGGTTATAAATTAGTAAAGGTTGTTTCTTAGTTACGCCTTTCTTACTTAAATAGAAACCATCTACCAGTACGTCGTCAACTTTATAGGTTATTAAAATACAATCATAAAGTGCTTTTGTTTGTTCATAGTTTTTCTTGGTAAATCGATTCTGTAAAACGTTCTTGGTAAGCCTTTGAGCTTTTCGGCCAAAAAACGCTTTAAATTGATTCAGGCTATGAGTAATGAACCCTTGATGATTATTTCTATTACTGGCAAAACATGACTCTGAACTGATCACGTTACTTATTCCAGTAAATGGGTTTACTTGTTTTGCTTGTAGTTCAATAGAAAAGGCCGTAGCCGTTATCGCGGCAATAATTAAGCTGTTCATTATTATTGTTTTCATCATAGGAGTCTCTTAAGTTTTTACAAATTCAAGTTCTAAACTAAAGCAACAATATCTCCTGTAGTCATTATCTGGTATAAATTAAGCTCAAACTTATTAATTACTCGATAAACAGCGCTTTATGTCCGATAAACAGCCACTTGATACAAGTAAAAATATATTTAATAATCGCCGTTTATTCTTGATGAAAATAGCGCTTCATTTTTGCCTAGTCATTTTCTTATCTGCGCTGTCCTTAATTTTTACTTTGATGGTCCAAGGTCCTGGGATATTACCTGATGGGTACTTTAGAAATCATTTTTCAACCGGCCTAACACTCAATATATTTATATTTTATTTGCTTTATTATCTGCTCTCTTTCGGTATATTTAAATCGACTTGGTGGGGCAGAGCATTCGTTATATTTTTTGTCTTGGCTATAAGTGTTGGTATCAGTACTCTCATTGACCTTGAGCATATAAAGGCCACTATGGGGAGTTTTACTAAAGGGCATTTGACTTACTTTTTTATTGTCAATATAGCGGTAAAGTTTGTATTTATTGGTTCTGCACTCATGACTTCAGTTATTGTTAATTTAACAGAGCAAAAGCAAAAATATTCGCTACTAAGGTTAGCAACATTGCAGGCCGAACTTGCGCTCTTGAAAAATCAAACCAACCCGCATTTTTTATTCAATACCTTAAATGCGTTGTATTCATCTTCTTATCAATATGGCGATATAAAAACGGCCACAGGTATAGGGCAAATATCTGGCTTAATGCGCTATATGTTACATAAAAATGGCATAGAGCAAGTACCACTTAGCGGAGAAATTGAACATATAGAAAATTTTATTGCCTTGCAGCAATTTAGGTATCAATCACAATTAAAGGTTAATATTGAGCTGCCACAAGATAATGTAGATTATGACATCCCACCTATGCTTTTAATGCCTTTAATAGAAAATGCATTTAAGTATGGCATTATCTCTAATCAAACCAATGAGATATCACTTAGTATGCTAATAAAAAATAATGAAATAAATTTTGAAATTATCAATAATGACTATAGTAACTTAATCAAAAATACGGATTATTTTCAACACAGTGGCACCGGTATTAATAATCTCAAGCAACGACTTAATGCTATTTTCGATAATAATTATCAACTAGATTGCTCGGCAAAAAATAGTCAGTACCGAGCGCACTTGGTGATCCCATGTTAATTAACACCGTAATAATCGATGATGAAAATCACTCTTTAGATTTACTGAATAATTATTGCCAGCAGTTACCACAATTAAAAGTGTTATCAACATTTACAGACCCATTAATGGCACTTAGCTTTATTAATAATAATAACGTGGATTTATTAATAACAGATATTAATATGCCATTACTCAGTGGTATCGATCTTAAAGAAAGTTTGCCTGATAATATCGCCACAATAATAGTTACGGCCCATAGTGAATACGCAGTACAAAGCTTTAACTTAGATGTTGTTGATTACCTATTAAAGCCCGTTTTATTACCTAGATTTATCAAAGCGGTCAATAAAGCAAGTGCGATAATTAAAATTAACATAGATGAAAAAAATTCGGTAGATAAAGTAAGTTATACTTTTGTGAAAGATGGGAGCACTAGAAAAAGAATCAACTTTACTGATATTTTATATATCCAAGCACAGGGGGATTATTTGTCGATTCATTTAGTCGATTCACGGTTAATGATTTTACATACCCTTTCTGACTTTCTCGCTTTACTACCTAGCGATAATTTCGTAAGAATACACAGATCGACTATTTTAAACTTAGCAAAAGTGGATTATGTCGATAAGGATCATTGTGTTATTCAAGGAGTCGACTTAAGTATTGGCAAAACGTTTCGCACAAAACTCCTCAAGTCATTGGATAGTTAGAGGGTATTCGAAAACAGCTAATGTTGATACCTTTCGTAAATCGTTATTTTTTAATGACGTACTCCTTACTATTACTGTTAAACGAGTCCTGCCAATAATAAAAATTATAGTATTTAGTGCTTTAATATTAAATCATAAATTAATTAAATTATTTAAAAGGTTTTTCTGGTAAACCTTCTATATTTAAACATAGCCCCTAAGCAATATACTTCACCTTGTGTTTACAATGTTTGAAACTCACTTGATAAGGTAGCTATGTTTATCTCATTAAAAACAAAACTTTTCGGTACAATTTTTTCTGGCATTTTAGTCTTGCTACTCGCAACGGTTGTTAGTTTTTATTTTATTAATCATTTACTTGATGATTATATTGAAGTTGACGAGAATTTAATTGGGACTAACTTTGCTGTTAACCATATTCACATAGATTTTAAGACCAGCATACAAGAATGGAAAAATATCTTAATTCGTGGAGAAAACACTGAAGATAGGAATAAGCATTGGCAAAAATTTTCTCAACTTTCGGGGAAAATAATCAAACATACAAAAAAACTATTAAGTAAAAAAAAGCTCGATAGCGATACACGTAAACAACTTAATGACTTTTTAAGCCAATACCAAGATATTACTAATCAATACCAGCAAGCTTATCAAGGCTATTTAGCTAATGATAAAAATATTAATGCTATTGACGATAGCATTAAAGGGATTGATCGCGATAGTGCCGCTTTACTTTTGAAATTAAATGACTTTTTACAAGAAAAAACAAAAGTACAAGTTAACTCTCTCGCTGTAAGAGCTGACGAATTCATTTGGCAAATTCCCGTTTTATTATTCGTAATATGTCTCTTAATGTTGTTGGTTTTGTACTTGGTTATTAGCAAACATATTATGACACCCATCTTTAAGCTTATAGAAAACGTAAAATGCTTATCTGAATCAAATTTTCATTTTAATATTTGTACCTGCAATAACGATGAATTAGCTAGGTTAGCTAGTCATATAAAAAAATTAAAAGAAAAAATGTCTGAATCCGTTTCTCAAGTCAGCATGGTCGGATATCAAGTTGATACGTCTTTTAATCAACTAAAAGATCTAAGTATTGTTATTTCTGATGGAGCAATGACTCAATTTAATACTGTAAATAAAATGCAAAATTCAATGGGAGAACTAGAAAATGTATCAAGTAGTCTAACCGAGAGTGTTCATTCATCTATTAGCGCCAATCAACAAGTTAAAGATCTCACTAATAATTGCTTACAAGCGTTTGAAGAAAATGAAGTTGAAATGGAGTCTTTGGTTAAGGAAGTTGACGTTGCTACCGATCGAACACATGAATTACAGCAAGAAATCGTTAGAATTAGCGATATATTAACCGTGATAAACTCAGTCGCCGAACAAACGAATTTGCTCGCGCTTAATGCTGCGATAGAAGCTGCGAGAGCAGGGGAAGCGGGTCGTGGATTTGCTGTCGTAGCCGATGAAGTTAGAGCATTAGCAGGTAAAACGCGTGAATCTACCGAAATGATCAACGAAGTTATAACCTCCCTGCAACAAGCATCTGATAAAGCGGTAAACGCGATGGAGTCAGGGCAAAAACTTACCTTCAAAAATGCTGAAAAAAGCTCATCGTTAATGAAATCTTTGCAACAAATATTTACCGAGTTAGAAAGCATGCATCATTCAGCCATAGACGTTGAAAATGCTGCAGTGCAGCAACAACAAGTGTCCACAACGCTCAATGAAGTGGTTATTGAAGTTGCTAAATTTAGCAACGATTATTTGAAAATAGCCGAAGACACCACTGTTAGTACTGCTCTTTCTTCAGCGGTAGATGAATTAAAGAAACTTACTGCGGGGTTATCTGAAAATACTCCTGATGACGGTGATGAATTATTTTAAAGCTAATTTAACGAGCCATCATTACAGCAAGAAATACTCGCTAAACTGAAACGACTTTTTCACTCGAAATATAGTCCGAAAATTTATCTGCATTTAGTCAATAAATATCAGGCTGCATTTACTTTATCAGATCTTATTTATGCTATTGCAAGCATAGTAAAGCCATGTGATTATTTATCCAAAATAACCAGGAGCCTTACTATGGATAATATGATTATTCGCCCAGCGGTACACGACGACCTCAAAAAACTCGCAGAGTTTGAGCAGGGGGTGATCAAAGCTGAACGACCATTTGATAACACCTTAAATGCTGATCCCATTCAATATTATAATTTAGAAAAACTGATCTCCAATGATAATACCTATTTGTTAATCGCTGAATTGAATGGCCAATTAATTGCGAGTGGTTATGCACGCATTGAGCAAGCTAAGCCTTATGTTAATTATCGCTTTTATAGCTATTTAGGTTTTATGTATGTTTCGCCAGAATATAGAGGAAAGGGGGTTAATCAAAAAGTTATTGATGCGCTTGCAAATTGGAGCAAAGAGCAGGGGGTAACCATGATGCATTTAGATGTTTTTTCTGAAAATTCGGCTGCTATACGGGCATATAAGAAAGCGGGCTTTAAAGCCAATTTAGTAGAAATGCGCTTGGATATTTCAAGTCAAAAACCAATATGTTAAAATTGGGTTAACTTACATAAAAGGAATTGCGTTATGGAAAACAAATTAGGTAAATTTAGTTTTTTGATATTATCATTATCATTGTCATCTCCGTATGTTTCAGCCATTGAAATATCTAAGCATTTAAGCACTATAATAGAGCCTGTTCCTATTAAACGCATTCATCCAAAATACCCCATGAAAGCCGCACGAGAAGGGCGCTCTGGTTGGACAAAATATAGTTTTATTATTGAAAAAGATGGCAGTGTTTCTAATATTGTTGAAATCGACTCATCTGGCAGTAAAGACATTTCTAAAGCCGGTTTAAAAGCAATAAAACAATGGCAGTATCAGCCTGCGATGGAAAATGGTCAACCCATTCAGCAATGTGTAAATACAGTGCAGTTAGACTTTCAATTGGAGAAAACGAAAGGTGGTGTAAGAAAGCGTTTTCGTAAAAAGTATGAATCAGCCCTTAAAGCTCTAAAAGAAGAAGAATACGTTCGCTTGGAAGAACTCCTTTTGGAGATGAAAAAAATGCCATACCGTTATACTTCTGAGAGTAATTCTTTACATACGTTATCTGCCGAATATGCAGAAGCGATTGGAGACAAGAATAAGCAACTACAACACTTATCAAGAATTTCTTTTTTGAATAACGAAAAGTTAAATAAATATAAGTTAGCTGTTTTGCATGAACGATTTTTTCTTGCTGCAAGCCTTAATAGGTTTCAAAGTGCGTATCGCGTATATAACCAGTTAAAAGTTATGGATGAAGCCAAACCATACCTTGGTGATTACGAAAAAGTTATTGCAAAAATTGATGCCATGATTGGCAATGAACAAGATATTGTTATTGATGCAAATATTTCCGATAAGGACTTTTGGCATTATGCCTTAGTGAGAAATGAATTTAGTTTGGTAAATATAGAAGGTGCCTTACACAAACTTGATATCAGATGTGCAAATAAACGACATGTTTATTCGGTTGAGAATAATAACATTTGGACGATACCTAAGGCATGGGGACATTGTAGTGTTTTTGTTTATGGCGAAGATAATTCTAGCTTTAAACTAATAGAACATCCGATTAAAGCCTAGCAATAATGCATAAAGTTGTTACTTTAATAATGAAATGCAATTTAACACTTTTCTTAGGTCTATTTGAAAGCATTAGCTGATATTTAGCTGTAAGACTTATAATTATTATAAGTCTTACAGCATATATTAAATGTTATATGGCACATCTAATTTACTACTCTTTAGTTAACCTTGAAATAATGACAAACTTATTCTCTGATTAACCTAGCAGTAAACTAAGACATTAAATTGATTCACACTGAATAAATTTATCCCAGTTATCTTCTTCTTTTTATTAAAAAATAATCAATATCATATCAATACACCTCAGCAACACCCAAAGAAAGTACAGTTGTACTATTTACAAAAGAACACACTCGTACTATTATTGAAAGAATACAGTTGTACTATTTTATGTAAGGGATGATCAATAATGAAATTTAGTTACTTTAATAATGGAAAACGTGGTTTTGGTTTAGGGGCAGTCAGTCGTGGTTTTACGAGTACTATCAGCACACTGGCACCAAGATTTAGTGCATTTTTAGGGAAGAATATCCTAATGAAGCCATATGCAAAACGCCATTACGAGTTTGACTTGATCACGCCAGAAAAAGAATTCAAGCTGCAAACATCTATAGGTATTGCTCATATTAATTTATTTGGCACTGGCTCTAAGGTTATTGTGGTTAGTCATGGTTGGGGGGATGCTAGTCATACCTTTCAACAGATGGTTCTATCATTAACTCAACAGGGGTATATGGTCGCCGCTGTTGATCATATTGGTCATGGAAAGTCGTCTGGAAATCAATCGCATTTATTAAGCTTTGTTGAAACACTTGAAATACTTATTGAGTACTTTAACGAAGAAAAGCTTCCGGTATACGGCATTGTTGCTCACTCAATGGCAGCTATTGCTACGTTAAATTTACCTTTGTATGCATTGACAAATAAAAAAATTATTTTAATCTCATCGCCGATTAACTTCTTTGAATTAATGTTTGAGAAAGTAGAGCAAGTGGGGATTTCTAGAAAACTTCTGACAAAAGTATTAGAAAGTATTAGTCATAAATACGGAAAAACCTGGCATCAGTTAACCACCGAAAGCAATCGTGAAAAACTAGCTTTAGATATTACTTTTATTCATGACAGTCAAGACAGGTTTGCACCGATAGCAGACGTCATTACTTTTCTTGAACAAGAAAAAAACCCCTTAATTACAACTGAGGGGCTTGGTCATAAGAAAATTTTAGGAGATACTAAGGTTATAGAAAATATTACACAGGTTTTAGCTTTTTGATGAACAAAGGCGAGCGTACCAGAAATGAAATACTAAAACAGAGCATAATATACAGTAGCCAATATGGGCTTGCTGATATTACCATAGGCACAGTTTCTAAATTGTGTAAGCTCTCAAGAACGGGGGTGATCTCGCACTTTGAAAATAAAGAAGATATGCAAATAGCCATTTTAGAATATGGTGAAGCGCTATTTCAAGAGCGCGTGATCAAACCCGCATGGCGCGAAGACCCTTTAGCTCACCTGATAACATTATTGGAAAACTGGGCCGACTGGACCAGTGAAATGTTTAATGAACATCAGGTCAGCTGCCCGTTTATAAAAGCGGTCGTAGAGTTTCAAAATCGACCTACTTCAAAAGTACGGAGCTACACCATAGATCAACAGAACAGACTGATCAATTACCTCTCTCACCGAGTTAATCGCTGTATTGAACAAAAACTTTTAAAATCTACAATTGAAAGCAATACCATCGCCTATGAGTTATATAGTCTATATTTGGGCCACGCGATTACACAACATACCAGCGCAATAAAGAATACAGAGGGGGTGTTCAAACATAGTGTTGCTAGGTTATTAAAACAATATCAATTAGCTCTTTAGGGCTGCTCTTCTAATGTTCCCTGCAATTAACATGCTTATCTTAGGTATAATATTTCTTAGCTGTTAGAATACTGCGGCTGATGTTATAGGCAAATATGGTAAAGCCTATTGCTAAAAATACAGCATACCTATGAACATACAAAAACGTTAAATATAAAATACACTCGGCTGTATTGGAGTACTCCAAATGAATAGCATTGATTTATTTGTAAAAAATTGGGCTAGCAAACAAACTATGGTGCCAATAAGTAGTGATGATGTTGCAGATCTAGAAACAAAGTTAGCTGCTTATTTACCAGATTCATATAAGTATTTAATAACAAAATATGGCTTGGTTCATACTCCTAATGTATTAACTAAAATTTGTGACTTAGGCGTTGATATTACTGAAGTACAGGACTTCTTAAGCCTAGAAGATATATTTTCACTGTCAAAGTTATATGAAATGAGCGGTATGCCCAAAGGGCATATTTTATTCGCCTCAGACTGTAAAGGAAATATGTTTTGTTTCAAACTTAGTGATTGTGGTAATAGTAGGCCTGATGTAGCTGTATGGTTTTATGACCATGGTCTTTGTACGATAAATAAAATTTCTGATTCTTTTAGCGCATGGCTGGAGGAGTTCAATGGACTTTAATACCTTAACGTT
>Ga0209291_1000643_pt1 | contig 33054 bp, 23 predicted proteins | sample GOMGulsemesocosm_FD_184633 | JGI IMG/M metagenome (GOLD analysis project Ga0209291, IMG submission 184633) | Methane-oxidizing microbial communities from mesocosms in the Gulf of Mexico - GOM9B Gulf of Mexico (SPAdes) (version 2) | ecosystem: Environmental > Aquatic > Marine > Cold seeps...
ATGTTAAAACAATAAATAAAGTAGTTAAAACTTGTTTAATTAACTTTTTATTATGATTTTTGGCCTTGGCTAATTCAAATAAATTATAAAATGAAAACAAAGTTTAATGGAATTTTAACGCTTTTACTAGCGTTTGTTGTGCAACTAACGTTTGCACAAGAGAAGACAATTTCAGGTACGGTGGTTGATGAAACCAATATGCCGCTACCAGGAGCAACTGTCGTAATTAAAGGTACCACAACGGGTACTTCAACAGATTTTGATGGAAAATACACCATTACTGCAAACACTGGAGATGTCCTTACATTTTCTTATGTTGGGTATTCTGAGCAAGATGCTACAGTAGCAAATTCGAACACTATTGATATCGCTTTAGCGCTAGACAATAGTTTAGAAGAAGTTGTAATTACAGCATTAGGTATTAAAAGAAAACCGGATGAAATCACAACAGCAAATCAAGTTGTAAAAGCTGAGGAATTAACTCAAGCTAACAACCCTGATGTTGTTCAATCATTAGCAGGTAAGGTTTCTGGACTTCAAATCAACACTACAAGTACTGGTTTAGACCCTAACACTACTATTACATTAAGAGGGCCTAGATCTATTTCTGGTAACAACTCTGCTTTAGTCGTTATTGATAATATTGTATCCACATCTGGAGTACTTTCTTCATTAGACCCAAATAGTATTGCTTCGGTAAACGTTATAAAAGGTGCTAATGGTGCTGCTTTATACGGTGAAAGAGGTTCTGCTGGTGTTATTATAGTAACTACAAAGAAAGGTGCAGGAGAAGGGAAGTTTACTGTTGATGTAAAGTCTTCTGTAACTTTTGAAAGTATTGCTTTTTTACCAGAGACTCAAGACAGATATGGTCAAGGGTGGCAAGGTGATTATGACTGGACTGATCAAGGTTCTTGGGGACCAGAATACGATGGTTCTTTAATACCTACTGGTATTGCTTACCCAACAACTTCTGATTGGAGATTAAGTCCTTATGTTCATATCGAAGACAACATTAAGCCTTTCTTTAACACGGGTGTAAACTACCAAAATGGTGTTACTATTTCTGGTGGTGATGTAAACTCAGGGTATGTTACTTTCGGAGCTTTAAGACAAGATGTAGAAGGTGTAATACCTGATGATAAAAGAGCTAAAAACAACTTCTCTTTAAACGCAGGTAAAAAATTAGGCAAACTAATGGTTTCTGGAGTTGCACGTTATACTGCTGAAAAAACTTCTAGAGCTAACGGGAACCTATATGACAGACTTTCTAATACTCCAGGTAATATTCGTGTAGAAAATTACAACTCAGGTAATAATGGAGATCACTGGACACTTTATGATGATAGTCCATACTGGACAATTTTAAACAACAGAACATTAGGTAACAGTTCTATTGTTGATTTATCAGGTGAAATGCAATATACGTTTAATGACAACATTAATGCAGTAGTAAGAAGTTCTGTACGTTCAGCTCAAGGTAACTCTAGTTCTTTTGACAATGGATTTAATGATGTTCTTGAATTAACAGGTACAGATAGAACTCGTCGTTCTAGTTATTTTAAATCTTTATCAAGCTCTAGAAACATCTATACAGATGTAATGGTAAATTTTGACTACAACTTAACTGATGATATTACATTTAAATCAAATGTTGGACTTAATGCTACTGACGCTAAATCTACAAGTTTAACTTCTGGTGGAGCTGATTTAAGATTAGAGAACTTTTACGATCTTTCAAACGTATCGAATGTACAAAGTCCTAACGAATCTAAATTTCACCAAAGAACTGCAGGTTTATTTGCAAACGTTGATTTAGGATACAAAGACTTTTTATTCTTAAACTTAACAGGAAGAAATGACTGGAATTCAGTTTTACCTAAAGGAAAAAATAATTTCTTTTACCCTTCTGCTGGTCTTGCTTTTATACCAACAAAAGCTTTCCCAAGTATTAAGAGTAAAACTTTACACAAAGTGAAACTTTCTGGAGGATATGTAAAAACTGGTAATGCATCAGCTTTAGGTGCTCATCAATATGAAGACTCTGCTGTACAAGCTGGAGGATTTCCATATTTTTTAACTCCTGTTAATTCATTTATATTAAGTACTAATTCAGTAGATCCTAATATAGAAAATGAATTTGTTACAAGTGCGGAATTTAACATGAATCTTGAGTTTTTAAACATTAGAGGTCCTCGTCTTACATTAGACGCATCATATGCTGCTGGTAAAAATGAAAACCAAATTCTTGGAATAACAACTTCAGCTGCTTCTGCATTAAACAGCAGTTCAATTAACGTTGGAGAAACTAAAAGTACTTCACTTGAACTTGATTTAGGATTCACTCCAGTTAAAACTAAAAACTTTGAATGGAATAACCGTTTTAGTTATTCTACTTACACAACTACAGTTGAAAAAGTAACTGATCAATCAAATACAGTTGTTACTAGTGGTTTATCAGCAATTGAAGGTCAAGAATGGCCACTTATTAGAGGTACTGCTTATACAAGAGATGATGCAGGAAGAGTTGTTTTAGATGCTAACGGAAACCCAGTTAGAAGTTCTGATTTAAAAATACTAGGAAAAACTACTCCTGATTATATTTTAAACTTCTCAACTCAAGTAAGATACAAAGGAATTAAATTAGCAGCTACTGCTGATTATAGAACTGGACATGTATTCCATTCAGGAATTCAACGTCAGTTAAGTAGTCAAGGTAGAACAATCGAATCTGCTCAAAATGGTAGAGAAGCATTCTTATTCCCTAACTCAACTGTTGATGGTTCTGGTGTAACTAACACTTCTGTATTAACAGGTGGTAGTTCTGCTGCAGATTACCAAACATATATTACTGATAACGTTGGTTTCTTTACTGAAAACTTCATCAGAGATGCAACTGCATTCAAATTACGTGAAGTATCTTTAAGTTATGACTTACCTGAGAAATTTATCTCTTCATTAAACATGTCTAGATTTACTGTAGGATTTAGTGGTAGAAACTTATTAACTGTTTTACCTAAAGAAAACAGAGGATATAACGATCCTGAAATTGGTAGTGGCTACGGAAACTATAGTTTCACACCTCCAACAAGATTCTATTCAATGAGCGTAAATCTTGCATTTTAATAATAAAACATAAACAATTCATAACATGAAAAAAATATTTAAATTAGTTTATGTACTATCAATTTTCGCTGCTTTTACAGCTTGTGATGATTACTTAGACGTAAACAAGAACCCTAACAATCCTGCAGTTGCTGATTTAACACCAGACGACATGATTTCAGGAGCACAAACAACAACTGCAAATACCTTAAACGGTACAATGAATCAGTTGGGTAATATAATGGTAGCAAGTTGGTCAGCAAACGCAACTGACTTTGCAAGTCCATTTGATGATGAGTTTAGATATGATGTAACAAGTAATTTTTACACTGGTATCTGGACAAGTTTATACAATAGAACTGCTAACTTCACGCATATTGAAAACTACGAGGACGGACAAAATTGGGATAACCATAAAGCGGTTGCTAAAATTTTAAAAGCGTTTTACTTTCAATATATAGTTGACATGTATGGTGACTCACCATATTCTGAAGCTCATTTAGCAAATGCAAATCTTTTCCCTGCATATGACGATGACCAAGCAACTTATGTAAAGTTAAATACACTACTTGATGAAGCAATTGCTTTAATCGCTAATGCTGACCAAGTTACAGTTAAGCCATTTACTGGTACTGATGTAATTATGGGAGGTGATATGGCTAGATGGACTGCATTTGCTTATACTGTAAAGCTACGTTTGTTGATGAGACAATCTACTTTAGCACAAACTGACGCTACATTAAATACTTATATTACTGATGAATTTACTGCTATGCAAAATGCAGGAGCTACTTTCATTACAGAGGATGTAACTATTAACCCAGGATACTTAAATTCTGACGGAAAACAAAACCCATTTTTCGCAGCATTTGGATTAGATCCAGCTGGTAACGAAACTAGTACTCATAGAATGGTTGGACCTTCTGAGCACTCTTTTGATTTCTTAGATGGTTCTGGTGACCCACGTTTAGAGAGATTATGGAAGCCTCGTGCTGACGGTACTTTTCAAGGAATAGAGCAAGGAGCTTCTTCTGGTAGAACTGCTCAATTAGGACCTGGGAAAATTTCTAGTTCTGTACAAGATTCTTTTATTATGCTAGCTGCTGAAAGCTTTTTCTTACAAGCGGAAGCTGTTGAAAGAGGTTATATTGCTGGTACAGCTCAAGATTTATTCAATTCTGGTATTGCTGCTTCGTTTTTACATCTAGGTGCTGGAAGTTCAGCTGGATATATTGCAGCAACTTCTAATCATCCAAACCTTGGATGGAACGGTAGTGGAGGTCACTACGAAGCTATTGCAACACAAAAGTGGGTTGCTTTAACAAGTACTAATGGTGCTGAATTATGGATGGAATATAATAGAACAAGTTTTCCTTTAAACTTGCCTTTATCTTCTGTTACTACTCAGGTATCAAGACCAAACAGATTATTATATCCTGATACTGAATACACTGGTAATTCAAACAATGTAATTTCACAGGTAGCTCAAGATGCATTTGACACAAAAGTATTCTGGGATAACTAAAAAATAAAAAATTATGAAAAAGATTAAAATATTAGCTCTTGGATTAGTTGCTGCTTTATCATTAAACTCATGTTTAGTAGATGATGAAACACCAAGCCAAGACCTTGCTTCTACACCAAGTGTCGTAGAATTTGACAAAAACTTTATTTTATACAGTTATGATACAGTTGAAACAGCTGATCAGAATGAAACTGTATACATAAATCGTAACGGTGGTGCTAATGGTGCTACAAACTTACCATTAACATTTACAGTATCTGTAGATCCATTAAGTACTGCTGTAGCTGGTACTGATTATGAATTGACTAGTGATGTAATTAACTTAGAAGCTGGAAAAGACAACTTTGGTTTACCAATAATAGTTAAAACGGCTAATTTAAGCACAACTGATTCTAAAACTCTTATTTTAAAAATTGTTCCTACAGGTAACGTTATTACTTCTGAGCAGTTTAATAGTGAAATATTAGTATTATTAGCAAAATGTACTTCTGACTTACATATGCACCAATATGATGTTAATGTAACAAGACTTGAAAGTGGATCTGTTGTAGCTAAGGGTACTCAAAATATTATCGAAATTACTCCTGGTAATTTCTTAACATTTGATACTGGACACTGGAACGGATTACCTGCTCCAAATGACGGTTTTAACTTTTCAGATGTTTGTGGTATTATTTATGTTGATAGTCAAAATTTAGCTCAAGGATATTATTCTAATACAGTTGATGGTATTGTTGTTGACGCATTAACTCAATCTCACGGAAGTGTTGATGCAAGTGGTAACATAACTATTAACTATTCAGTTTCTCCAGGTGCTTCTGCAGACAGAGATTTTAGTGCTGTATATACTAAATTATAAAACAAAAAAATTATGAAAACAAAATTTTATAAAAATGCATTCTATGCTTTAGCAGTAGCACTTGGACTTACTACTTTAAGCTGCCAAGAGGATGAGTCACTACTTAAAGATGACAAACCAGTTGTTTCACTTGAGTTATTGACTCCAAGTGTAACAGAAGGTGAACCTATTCAATTCATATTAAACGTTGATCGTGAATCAAGACATCAAATTGACTTTAGAGTTAGCCTTGAAAACACTTCTACAGGTGAAATGACAGATTTAGATTTTACAGATTTTTCTGATCCAGATGAATTTTTTGCTGACTTTGGTAAACAAAGCGCTATTGAGCCTTTTACAACAAGTAAAACTTTTAGTATAAATACCGTTAAAGATTTTATTATTGAAGGAACTGAAAACTTCAACTTAGTAGTCTCTAACATCAGTAAAGGAAAAGGATTTATTAATGATCTTAAAATGACAGTCGCTGTTGAGAATTTTAGTTCTGATGAATTAGGTTTAGCGCTTGAATGGAATATTGATGCCAACAATCAAGATGTTGAAAATTGTGATATGGATTTTGACATATATACAGGACCTTACTTTACATGGAATGGACCTTGTTTTGAATTCCTCAATGAGGACATCCCTGGTAACGCTGACACTGGTGTTTTAGCAGATGGAATTCACACTATAGAGTCTGATTTTTGGAATGGTGGAGATGCATGGTTAATAACTCCGGTTATGGGTATCGACATCACATTTACAGTTGCTAAAATAGGACAGTTTGAAGTTACACATACTTATGAAGATTTATACCCTTCTGACTTATTAGAATCTGCTTTTGGAGGAGATGGTTATATGACATTAGGAACTGTTGAAGTTGTTGGTGGGAAATATACTGTTTATGATAAAGATGGAAATATGATTGGTCAAGAGTAATAGCTCTTATTAATAAATATTTAACTAAAACCACCTCTAACAAGGTGGTTTTTTTATGCATATAAATTACTACATTTGCACTCATAATTTACGATATGAAAACAAACGAAATATTTGGATCAAGAGCTATTATTGAAGCTATTAATTCTGACACTCAAATAGAGAAAGTATATATACTTAAAGAAGCAGAAAATGATTTATCAAAAGAACTGTTTTCTTTAATAAAATCAAACAGAATAGCGCATCAGTTTGTGCCTATTCAGAAGTTTAGAAAGTTTGAAGATAAGAATCATCAAGGAGTATTCGCTAAAATAGCTTTAGTTAGAACTATAACGATTGAAGAACTAACGGAGCAATTAGATTTAGAAGAAAACCCTACTGTACTTTTATTAGACCAAGTAAACGATGTTCGTAATTTTGGAGCAATTGCACGTACGGCATCGTGTACTGGAGTGAAAGGAATTGTAATTTTGGACAAAGGTAGTGCACCTATAAATGCTGATGCTATAAAAACTTCGGCAGGAGCATTATTCCAAATACCTGTTTGTAAAGTAAATCATTTAAAAGATGCTATTTACTATTTACAAGGATCAGGTTTTCAAATTGTAGCAGCTACTGAAAAAACAGATAATTTAATTTATGATGTAGATTTAAAAAAACCTACCGCAATAATTATGGGGTCGGAAGAAAGAGGAATCAACCCTTCTACCTTAAAAATATGCGATCACAAAGCGAAACTACCAATGGAAGGTGAAATAGCCTCACTAAACGTTTCCGTTGCTTGTGGTGCTTTTCTATATGAATCTATGAGACAGAAGTTAAGCTAATAAACAACAAAAGCGACTCAATTGAATCGCTTTTGTTGTTTTATAATTACACTACTACTCCTCTTCTTCTATTATCAAGTTTCCGTTTTCATCCAGAAAAGGGAGATTCGCTACAAACTTACCCCTATTATCAAAGTGATCTAAAAATAAATTTTGCTGAATTGTTAATGGCTTAGGCTCTTCTTTTATTATTTCATTTTTAAAGAAAAAACTTAACAGTACTCCTGTTATTAAACCAGATAAATGCCCTTCCCAAGATATAGAGCTATCAATAGGAAATACATACCAAACCATGCTTCCATAAGCAAATATAACCGCAAATGAAATAGCGATAAGATTATATTGTTTGGAGAAAAAACTTTTTGAAATAATAAAACTAGCTAAAACATATATCACTCCACTCATCCCTAAATGATATGCTGGACGGGCAATTACCCAAGTGAGTAACCCAGAAACTAACAAACCTAAAAGAAATACTTTTAAATAGCTTTTTGAATAGAAAAACCTTACCATCAACATTAAAACAAAAAAAGATAATGTGTTATTGGTAATATGTGAAAGGTCAGAGTGTAAAAAAGGAGATGCAAGAATACCTAAAAGTGAATCCAATTTTCTTGGATATATACTAAAATGGTTAAAGTTAAATCCGTATTTAATTTCATACAAAAAAACGATCCACATTATTAATATAATTAACAATGGGAATACTAAAATGTCAAATATTTGTTTTGTTATCTTGATAGTACTAAAATTACAATAAGTTTACCAAATTTGATAATCGGTAAAATTGTCAATAGCACACAATTTAGTACTTTTACTTCATGAATAAACCATTAGCGGAACGATTAAGACCAAAAACCTTAAAAGACTATATCAGTCAAGAACATTTAGTTGGTAAGAATGGTTCGTTAACCCATCAGATAAATCAAGGTATTATTCCATCATTAATTCTTTGGGGACCTCCCGGAACTGGAAAAACAACGCTAGCAAATATTATAGCAACAGAATCTAAAAGACCATTTTACTCATTAAGCGCTATCAATTCTGGAGTAAAAGACATTAGAGAAGTAATTGAATCTGCTAAGAAAAATAGCGGTTTATTTACTACAAAAAATCCAATTCTGTTTATTGATGAAATTCACCGTTTTAGTAAATCACAACAGGATTCATTACTAGGTGCAGTAGAAAAAGGTATTATTACTTTGATTGGAGCTACAACAGAAAACCCAAGTTTTGAAGTTATCCCTGCATTATTGTCAAGGTGTCAGGTTTATATTTTAAATCATTTTTCAAAAGAAGATTTACTTGCTTTATTGGATAAAGCAATCTCTGAAGACAAGATCTTCGCTTCAAAAGACATCAAAATAAAAGAATCTGAAACCCTTTTACGAATTTCTGGAGGTGACGGAAGAAAACTATTAAACACGTTTGAATTAATAGTTAATAACACCGATAGTGATACAATAGAAATCACAAATGAATTGGTTTTAAAATCTGTACAGAAAAACACCATTCAGTACGATAAAACTGGAGAACAGCATTATGATATTGTTTCTGCATTTATCAAATCAATTCGTGGTAGTGATCCTAATGCTGCTGTATATTGGTTAGCAAGAATGATTGAAGGAGGTGAAGATGTTAAGTTTATAGCTAGACGTTTAATTATTTTAGCAAGTGAAGATATTGGTAATGCTAATCCTACTGCTTTAATAATGGCTAATAACACTTTTCAAGCAGTAACCATAATCGGATTTCCTGAATCAAGACTAATATTAAGTCAGTGCGTAATTTACTTAGCTACTTCTGCTAAAAGTAATGCATCTTACATGGCAATTAATGCCGCACAACAAGCTGTTAAACAATCAGGTAATTTAAGTATTCCTTTATCCTTACGTAATACTCCTACTAAACTAATGAAAGAATTAGGATATGGAGATGATTATAAATACGCACACAGTTATGCCAATAATTTTGCTGAACAAGAATTCATGCCAAAAGAAATGAGGGGCACAAAATTTTATGAACCAGGAAATAACTCCAGAGAAAATTCACAGCGTGACTTCCTAAAAAATAGATGGAAAGATAAATATGGATATTAAATTTTAATTTAACTTAGGTAGGGAAATCATTTCAACGGAATTATCTGAAGACATAAATTCCATTATTAAATTACCATTTTCCCCATAATAGCAAAAACCTTTTCTGTTATTGAACACAAAATGAAATACGTCTTTTTTAAAACCTGATTTAATTATTTTACCTGCAACAGCTTTTGATTTTTTATTTTGTATTTCAAAAAGCATTACCCCTTTTTTAACTAATACGTATACTGTTTTTTTATAACTAAACTCACCTTGATTTAAAGTATTCAATGATTTAACAATCTCTCCTTTAGCTGCTTCATTCTTTACTAAATTAGTATCATCTTTACCAGGAACATATTCTAATCTATAATCTCTAAAAGATTTCAAGGATTTCCTAAGCGCCTCATTATATGAAGTTTTAATAACTTTTGACCTACTTTCTCCTTTTATAGAATGATATAATGATTTCTTGTCACAATTGAATAACTCAACACTAATTATAGTTTTAAACATATTCTCTTCAGTGTGCAATACCGGATAAGCATACAAACACGTATTAGTACGTAATATCTGAGGTAATTCATCTGTATCCAAATAAGCTTCAAACCCAAGTTGTTGGAACTTATATTTTAACAACAGGTTAATTCCATATTCATTAGCTTCTTTTTGAAAGTCAAACCTTGTTGGAATTACTATATATTTATAAGCATTCAATTCCTTTTGCGAAAATGCAGTTACTCCTAAAAACAAGACTACTATTAAAACGTATTTTTTCATAATATTATATTCTGGGTATTATTTAATCAATTTCAAAAATAAACGAATTTAATTATAATATATGCATTAACTCTTCTAAATGATTTACATAATTGACATGAATAGGCAAATCTTCTTTATGATAATTGTAACAAATTGCATCAATCCCGAAATTTAATGCCCCTAAAACATCAGCTTCCAAACTATCTCCTATCATTAAAGAAGTTGCTTTTGAAACATTTGCTAAACTTAAGGCTGTTTCAAAAATAATAGGATTTGGTTTTTTTACCCCAGCCATTTCTGAATTCACAACAACATCAAAATATGAAGCCAAATTTGTATTGCTTAATTTCCCCTCTTGCACCTCAGCAAAGCCATTAGTAATAATGTGTAGTGTATACTTAGGCTTCAAGTACTCTAATAGTTTTATAGTACCATCTAACAAATGTGTTTGTTTTGACAGATGATATATATATTTATTGGCTATTTTAAACAATATTTCATCAGAAACATTCACTTTAATTTCAGTAAAGGTGTCTTTTAATCGCTTATACCGTAAGGTTTCTTTATCAATTTTTTCTTCTCTAAAAAGCTTCCATAAATTTTTATTAATAGTAGTATAAGCTCCTAAAAATTGGATTAATGACACATCTATTTTCAATTCATCAAAAATTATCTTGTAGGTGATTTCTGAGTTTTTATCAAAATCCCAAAGTGTATGATCTAAATCGAAAAAAATATCTGTGATGTGTTTCATTTAATAAGTAAGCTGATTTTATTAATATTATTTAGCTGAATAGTCTAACAGTTCTACATAGGTTTTTCTCCATCCTTTCCATAATTCATCTTCACTAAATGTATAATTATGTACTACTAAATTAAATGTTCCATTTACTTTTTTCACTGAGTCAATTAAACTTTTTATTTCAGCTAATGCATTTGTTTTATTTCTAAACACATAATCTAACGCACAAAAGGAATTAACTTTTAATGGTGTTTGCATTTCATAATCTAAATCATAAAAATAAAACGGAGTACACGTCCCTGCTCTAAATCCTGCTTCTGAAACATACCCCATTGTATAATCCGATGTAATTTCTAAATCGATTAAATTTCTATACACTATTGGTAATTTCAATTTAGAAAACGAGTTTTTCGTGTGCATTAAAGGTTTATTAAATATCGTTTCAAAACGTTTTTTTTCTTCCTTCAATACTTCCTTATCATCTAAAGCTAGATACGAGCCCTTCAAGCCTACTTCAAAATAATCAGAAACTGATTTTATTAAAGAGATAAAGTGTTTATTCTGAAAATTAATACTTTTATCATAAACAGTGTAATCACCTAACAAAAAGAAAAACACTGGTTTCAACTGTCTCTTTTTATGATTATTCACCAACCATTTAAAAGTATCATAAGGGTCTTTTCGCAATTTAAACAAGACTAAATATCTATTATATATTTCAGAAAAATCTAAACTTATAATATCTTTAAACGTCCCTCCAATTGCTCTAACTGCTCCTTTATGCAGATATTTATATGCAACAGGAACATCTATGATTGGTTTTAATTCAAACTCTTTTTCTGGAAACACATAATCGGGGTATTGCTCTTGTAAAATAGCTTTAAACTCATATGCCCAAACATCAATAACTGGTGACTGTAAAAAATGGTGTTTATAAGCTATACTTTCTTCTGGAGGAAATCGTCCAAAATCGTCTGCAACATATGGTAAATATTCTTCATATCTACTTAGTAAATAAAAACTAGCTGCAAAAACATCAAAGGGCAAACTACTCCTTGAACCGCACGGAAAAAAACACTTCGTCTGATTCCAGTTTTTAATTGTTATATCTACATCGGACACCCCTTCTTCATATAATAAATAATGAGATTGAATGAATAACTCCTTAGCTAAAGGTTGTTTTGTGTAGGACATTTTAAGCCCTTGGTGTGCAATAAACTCTTCTACAATAGTTGTAAAAGAAACTTTCACCCCTAATATTCTCGTACATATGTGTTTAAAAACATATGTTACTCTAGGAGTGATTTTATGTGTATAAACTAATAACTCCATCACAGTAGTTCATCATCTGCAAAACTTACATAAGCTCGTTCTGTAATTATTAAATGGTCCAATAACTTTATATCTAAAGAGACTCCTGCAACTTTTATTTTTTGTGTAATTTGTTTATCCGCTTCACTTACTTTTAAAGTCCCTGAGGGGTGGTTATGACAAACTATTAAAGCTGTTGCTCCAATCTCTAAAGCTTTTTTCATCAATAGCCTTACATCAACGAGTGTTCCGGTTATTCCTCCTTTACTTAGTTGTTGTTTTGATAAAACTGTGTTTGAATTATTTAAAAATAACACCCAAAACTCCTCATGTTGTAAATCGCCTAAAATGGGCTGCATGATTTCAAATACCGATTTACTAGAATTTATCTTATCCAAAATCAGCGCACCTCCTTCTCTTCTGCGTCTTCCTAACTCTAAACCCGCAACTATACTTATTGCTTTAGCTTCTCCTATTCCTTTAAACTCTTGCAATTGTGAAACTGATAACTTCCCTAATGCATTTAAATTATTATCTACAGAAGCTAATATTCGTTTACACAATGCAACAGCACTTTCATTTCTATTTCCAGAGCCAATTAATATTCCTAAGAGTTCTGAATCCGTTAATGATACTTTTCCCTTAGCGAGTAATTTCTCACGAGGTCTATCTTCTTCAGACCAATCTTTTATGGAAAAGTTGTTTTTCAATAGTTATTTGTTAATTATTGATTTTACTTCATCAAAATCTAAACCACCATAATTCCCTGAACTCATTAGTAATAAAGCTGAATTGTCTAAATTTAAATTGAATAAATGTTTTTTAAAACCTTCAGGGTTAGTAAATACTTTTAAATCGTTTCGTTTAAAGGCCTCAAATATTTGTTGCTCAGAAACTTCTTCTAATTTTTTTATTGCTACTGCATTTGGCGAATAAAACACAATGGCTTCATCCGCTGCATCTAATGCATTTTCATATTCTTTTAAAAACTCAGAATTTAAACTACTATAGGTATGTAACTCCAAACAAGCAATTGTTTTTCGTGTATTGTATTGTTCTGCCACCGCATTAGTGGTTGCTTTTACTTTACTTGGTGAGTGTGCAAAATCCTTATAAGCAACTTTTCCTTTGCTCTCTGCTATTTTCTCTAAACGTTTACTTGCTCCTTTAAAAGTTGCAATAGCCTCATAAAACTCATCTTCATCAACTCCCATATGCTGGCAAATCCATTTTGCCCCAGCTAAATTACTTAGATTATGATCACCAAATATTTCAATTGGCATTGGCCCTTCATTAGTCTCCAAATATGTTTGTCCGTCTATAATTTCATGGATAGGCAATTGATACGGATAACGTTTCATATGCTTATCCGATTCTTCAACTACTTTCTTTACTATCGGATCCTCTTCATTATATACCATTATCGCTGCATTAGACATACAGGTCAAGAATGTTTCAAACTGCTCCACATAGTTCTCCATCGTTGGAAACACATTTATATGATCCCATGCAATACCACTCAACAAAGCAATATTCGGTTTGTATAAATGAAATTTAGGACGTCTATCAATAGGTGACGACAAATACTCATCTCCTTCTAAAACTATAAAATCGTTTTCTTCTGTTAGATGGACCATTGTATCGAAACCTTCTAACTGTGCCCCAACCATGTAATCTACCGCTTTATCGTGGTAGTGCATTACATGTAGTATCATTGAAGTAATTGTAGTCTTTCCATGAGAACCACCTATAACTACTCGTGTCTTGTTTTTTGATTGTTCGTATAAAAACTCTGGGTATGAATATATTTTCACCCCCAACTCTTGTGCTTTTAATAGCTCAGGATTATCTGCTTTTGCATGCATTCCTAAAACAACTGCATCTAATTTTGGTGTGATTTTTTCAGGAAACCAACCGAATTCATTTGGCAATAATCCTTTTGCTTCTAAACGAGATTTTGAAGGCTCAAAAATAGTATCGTCACTTCCTGTAATTTGATATCCTTTTGTATATAATGCCATGGCTAAATTGTGCATTGCACTACCTCCAATAGCTATAAAATGTATTTGCATAGTTATTCGTACTTATATGGGTAAAGATAAGTATTTGATTTAGGATTTTTAGTACAGCATTAAATATAATGTACAAAAAAAAACGGTAGCATGTTTTACTTAAAACATGCTACCGCTTAATATTAAATTTATGTCGCTAATTCCTGAAATAGAAATACCCTCCAATACATACTGATAAAACAACAAATGAAAGTAGCATTACTAGCTTTTGTTTAGCAATTAATCCATTTTTAAATAAAAAATATAGTACTGATACAGAAATTAAAATTGTTAGTATCAAATACCCTAATTCTAGTTCAAACACCAAATTCATCTTCTTTATTACCAAAAAGTAAAAAGCTATTAACATCAGTGGTAAAAGTCTTAAACTATTAGAATTATTTTTCACAACCCACATCCTATTTCTTTCTCTTACTTATATATTTATAAATCCGATAAGCAATAAACACCCAAAAAGCTATTACAAGAATCTGCCAAAAAAACATTTTATAATCCATAATTAATATTGTTATTTTAATAAAAACCATTATTTAACAAGGAATAGTAATAGTATAAGACACTTGTTCTGAATAAAATGTCCCTACTCCGTTCCAAAAAAGCGAATAATTAATTGTTCCAGATGTAACTAACGTAATAGACCCTCCTTTTGGTCCCTGAGCATGCGACCCTTGCGTATACCCCACACCTAAAGTCCAACCTGAAAACGCACCTGAAGTTCCTGTTACAACACCATTTTCTACAGAAACAGTAAGGTTTAAATCTGCAAAACCTGAAGTTAATGCAGTACCAGAATACACTCCACTTACTTGATCACATCCTTTAAATGTCATTTCAAACTGAGTGTTTTCTAATTCAATAATTGAATTTTTAACGCCCTCTTTTGTTTTTATTATAAAATCTCTTAAATCCTCTATATTTTCAAAAACAATTGCTTCTTCTTTAGTAATTGTTTTATCAATTCTTAAATCTACAGATAAATCATCCCCTAGTTCAATTAATTTTGCTTCAGATTTACTTATTTTGTTAGCCTCAATATCATTTGACAATCCCTCATCACTATTACACGCAATAAAAGTTGACATTGTTACAAATAGTACTAATAATCCAAGTAGGTTGAATTTAAATTTTTTCATTTTATTGTTTTTATGTTTAAAATTAGTTTAACGTAAAAACGGCGCCTGTTTTACTGGCGCAAAACAAAACAAAACAAAACAAAACAAACTACCAAACGTTTTACTGCTCACAAAACAACAAGCCTATTTGTAAGTTTTTATATTTATCAAAAAAAAGTGGGTAACGGGTTAAAAACAACAAATACTACAACAACTAAATCGCTAAAAATCAAAACAATGACACGCAGCAACTTTACTCATTTTTAGTGTTCCTGCTTTTTAAACATGTTAATAACTTACTGTTTTAATTACAACAAACAATCATTACTATGAGAATCTTAAATAAGTTCTGATTGACGCTCCAATACTAATCAAACTCATTGTCTTTCAAACTAACTTTACTTCATCATCAAAATCAACTTCTTCTCATCCTGAGCAGCGTCCAAATCAGGTTTTTCAGCCAATGCTTTTTGTATATAATTGTATGCATTACGCTTATCTAACTTATGACGATAAATTTGAGCTATCCGATAATTAGCCCATGACTTAGGCACACCGTCTTTTTCTGAATGGTTTTTGACATATATTTGTAAACACCGCAACCCTTTATCTAAAGAAATAGTATACTGAGCTGCAACTTTACCTATCAAGTAATTTAAATGATTGCGCTGGAGTTTTTCAGATGCAACTTCATAGTTAGAAATTGCTTTTTCTGGCTGATTTGTTTTTTCATACAAGCCTGACAATTTACTATACGTATGTGCTGAACCCCCAATTGCTATTGCTTTTTTATAATGTGATTCTGCATCATTTGGCCTCTCATTATATTCGGCAACATAACCCAAAGCCAAATGACCATCTACTTCAGAAAGTCGCAACAATTCATTTGCAAACTTATTCGCCTTCTCCTCACTCCCTCCTACTAGTTTAGGTAGACTAATATATATTTCTACCAATGCCCAACGAGCCTCAATATGTTTAGTATCCAGTTCAACAGCACGATGTAAATGTTTTTTAATATCTCCAACTAAAGTCAGTGCTTTTAACTTATTTGATGCTTGTGCTTTATATGCTAAAACACCTCCGTATTTAAAATGGTAATTCGCATTTAAATCATCTTGTACAACTAATGGCTTATAATATTTTAAAGCCTCACTCCAGTTTTTAGCATATGCTGCTATATCTCCTAAATATTCTTGCGATTCAATATTGTTCGGATTTATTTTTAGGGATGCTAAAAAAAATGGCTTTGCTTTATTCCATTCCGATTTTTCATAATGAATTACTCCTTTCTCAAAATCAGTTGATTGAGAAAATCCAGAAATAGATATAAAGAAAAACAGATATAAAAACCTCATAATTTTAAATGATATTGTAAACATACTCATATTAGACGAAATAAAAAACGTATGAGTTACACTTACAAAGTTTAACATACTATTTTACAATTGGAATGCTTTTTGTTTACCTTTATACAGCTATAAAAAGAACACATGAAACAACTACTAACTATACTAAGCATTATTATTATAACAACAACACAAGCACAACAAAATTTCGAAAAACTATGGACAAAAGTAGAGGCTTTTGAACTAGAAGGGAAAACAAAATCAGCTAACGATATAGTTGCTACAATTTATAAGAAAGCAAAGAAGAAAAATAACAGCAACCAATTAATTAAATCGTTGTTATATCAGTCAAAGTTTGCACTTGTATTACAGGAAGATGCTGAACTATTAGTGGTTCAATACCTGGAAAGAGAAATCTCGGAAGCTAGTTTTCCAACCAATGCGATATTGCAATCTATTTTAGCAGATTTTAAATGGCAGTACCTACAACAACATCGTTGGCAGATATATAACAGAACTAAAACAACTGAAATTGTAACTACAGATTTCAGAACCTGGGATTTAAACACGCTTTTTACGTCCATTCATACCGATTTCAAACAATCAATTGCATTACAAAAACAACTACAACATTTTCCCATTACTTATTATAATTACATTTTAATTAAAGAAACAGAAACGGAGCATTTACGTCCTACTCTATATGATTTATTAGCAAACAGAGCATTAGCTTTTTTTAAAACAAATGAATCTCGCATAACAAAACCAAAAGAACGATTTCATATTGATAATGATTCTTATTTTTCAACAAGTAAGGACTTTACTAAATTGAACATTGAAACTACCGATAGTATTTTCTCACAATACGAAGTGTTAAAAACCTATCAGAAATTAGAGCAGTTCCATCTAAAATCAAACAACACTGATGCTTTGGTTGACACTTATATAAATCGTTTAAATTTTGTTAAAAACAATAGTACTAATCACCAAAACAGTACTGAATTATATTCCCAATCTTTACAAAAAACCTATGCAAATCTTCCAAAAGGAAACGCATATGCAACTGTAAAAGCACATTATGCAAAAGCTATTTATGATGTATCAACTTTAGAGAAGAATCCAGAAAACAGAAAAAATGCTTTAGATATTTGTAAAAAAATTATTAAAAGTCATCCAAAATCAGAAGGTTTTACAATTGCAAACAATTTAAAAAACACCATTCTTCATAAATCAATTCAGTTACAAAATGAAGAGATAATTCCTATTAATCAACATTCTAAAATTTTAGTGAATTTTAAAAATATTGAGCAACTACACCTTTCAATTTATAAAGTTGATTATGAGCATAGTTTCAATCTATACGATAAAAAAGGCTACGATGTCGCAGTTAAACAATTCTTTAAAAACGAACAACCAGTAAAAGAATTTACCACTCAATTACCACAGAAAAAAGATTATTTTAATCATTCAACAGAAGTAGTACTTCCTAAACTATTAAGTGGACGATACATCATATTAGCCACTAAAGATGCTACAAAAAGCACTCATGGCATATTTGCATATAATTACCAAACCGTATCTAATTTAGTTTGCATAGAATCTAACTACCATGGAAAAAAAGTCTTACAAGTTTTAGATCGTTTAAGTGGGAAGCCAATTGAAAACGCAAAAGTTAAAATTGCAGGAAAAACAAAATACACCAATACTACTGGAGAAGTTACCTATTCGAAAAAGAAAAGACATGATGTGGTAATTACATATCAAAATGATGAATTACGACTAGATGATATTTATGCCCATAATTATTATAGAAAACCTAATGACGAAAGTAAAAAAACTAAAACTCAAGCATTCTTATTTTTAGATAGAAGTATTTATCGTCCAGGACAGGAAGTGCATTTTAAAGGTATTATTTTAGCGCATAAGGACTATAAATCTACTGTTGTTACTAAAGAAACTTTTAAAGTCACAGTAAAAGATGCCAATTATCAAGAGTTAAAATCATTTGAATTAACCACAAATGAATATGGCTCTTTTTCTGAAAAATTTAAAATACCAACAAGTGTTTTAACTGGTAATTTTAGTATTGTCATTAAACCACTTAATAAAAATGATGTTAAAAATTTTAATGGAGGAAACACACGTTTTTCAGTAGAAGAATACAAGCGACCAAAATTTGAAGTTACTTTTAATCCTATAACAGAAAGTTATTTAGTAGATCAGAATATTTGTGTAAAAGGAAATGCGAATGCTTTAGCTGGAGCTACAATTACTGATGCTAAAGTAACTTACAGGATAGTTAGAAAAACACAATATTCTCATTGGAGGTATTGGAATAGATATGTACGTACTGAAGAACAAGAAATTGCACAAGGAGAAGTTATCACAAACGAAAATGGCGAATTTGAAATAAACTTCAATGCTATTCCTGATTTAACTAGTAACAAAGAAGGTTTGCCCATTTTTAATTATGAAATCACTGCCGATGTAACCGATTTAAATGGCGAAACAAGATCGGCTACAACAAATGTAAAAGTAGGATATCACTCAATGAATTTAGGGATTACTACTTCAGAAAAATGGGATGCTGCCTCTAGGAACTCAATTAGCATCAATACTACAAACCTAAACAATGAGTTTGTACCAGCAACTATTACCGTTCAAGTATACAAACTACAAGCACCTACCCATATTTTAAGAATACGAAAATGGCAAACTCCAGATACTCCGTTACTTTCTGAACAAGAATTTAAAGCCTTGTTTCCTAATGAAGCATATATAAACGAGGATGATATTTCCAAGTGGAAAAAAGGAACATTAGTATTTGAAGAAACTATTGACACTAAAAATAAAACGACACTTGAATTCAATACCTTAGATTGGAAATCGGGAAACTATGTAATTGTCGCTAAAGGTAAAGATGCTTTTGATATTGATATAGAACAAGAAAAACGTTTTTTATACTCTAATTTAGAAGACAGCTATTTATCCGATAATAAATTGTTTGATTTTAAAATTATAAATTCTGAATCTGCAAAAAAAGATGGTTTTATAACCGTAAAACTACTTACTGCTGATCAAAATTTACATGTGCTAACAGAAGCCTATTACAATAGTAACATTTTATATAAGAAAAATAACTTAATTAACGGTAACACAACACTTCATATTCCTTTAACCTTTCTTAATAAAGGAATCGTCAATCCAAATAGCTCAGTTATATTACAATTTTCTTTAGTTCGTTTTAATCAACATCAAACTAAAACAACAACAGTTTCATTAATAGAACCGAAAGAACAACTAAGTATTGAAACAACCACTTTTAGAGACAAACTACAGCCTGGGTCCAATGAAAAATGGAGCTTTACTGTTAAAGATAAAAAAGGCGTGCAAGCTGAAGTATTGGCTAGTATGTACGATGCTTCCTTAGACCAATTTAAACCTCATAATTGGACAAACTCCATAGGTATTAATGATTATTACTATAATAATTATGCAAGAAAAAGCAGTAGGAGTTTTAAAACCCGACGTTTTAAGGCTCTGAATATTGAATACATTCCATCTAACTCAATTTATAAAACCTTTACTAAAATGAACCATTTTGGATTTGGTTTGGCCCATAATGTAAAGCCAGAGTATAGAAACTATTTATATTCTAAAATAAAAAGAACAGGTAAATTAAAAAGTATTTCTGGAGTTGTTGTTGATGAAACTAACATGCCACTACCGGGAGCTACCGTGATTATAAAAGGAACAACTATAGGGACAAGTACTGACTTTGATGGGTTTTATACTTTAGATGCAAAAAAAGGAGATATTGTTATTTATTCATATGTTGGGTATTCTGAGCAAGAGATAATAGTACAAAATTCTAATAAAATTGACATCGCTTTAACGTTAGACAATAGTTTAGAAGAAGTGGTTATTACAGCAGGAGGTGGCCCTAGAAGAAAACCTGATGAAGCTTATTTAAGAGGCAATTTTAGTGAAACACTGAATAATAGTTATAAAGATGGTGATGCTGAATCTACTAGAGTTGTATTAAGAGGCAATAACTCAATCTCCGGTATCAAAAAAGGTCTAATAATTATTGATGGAAAAATAGCAACTGCTGAACAATTATCAAAATTAGATCCTAAATTCATTCAAAGTACAAAAATACTGAAAGGCTCTCAAGGAGTTGCCTTATACGGCTCCCAAGGAGCTAATGGTGTATTAATTATAACTACTGGAGAAAAAGTTTCTTTTGAAAACGTGAAAGCCCGTAAAAACCTAAACGAAACCGCATTCTTTTACCCACATTTAAAAACGAATTCAAAAGGAGACGTTTCTTTTGAATTTGAAACACCAGAAGCCTTAACCCGTTGGAAAGTACAGTTATTCGGGCATACAAAAAATGGTGTGTCTGGTAAATTTTCTCAAAACGTTGTTACTCAAAAAGAACTAATGGTCATCCCTAATCCACCACGTTTTTTACGTGAGAATGATACGATTGTTTTTCAAACTAAAATTGCTAGTCTTTCTGATAAGTTATTAAATGGTTTTGTGAAACTAGAACTATACGATGCTATTACAGGAAAAGTAATTGACAATGAATTAAATAATAACAATGCTATTCAAAACTTTGAAGTAAATAAAAAAGGCAATACGTCAACTTCATGGAAATTGTCTATTCCAGAAGGAATCCAAACGGTAGAGTATAAAGTACTTGCTAAGGCCGGAAACTTCACTGACGGAGAATCAAATGTATTACCCGTGTTAACAAATAGTATGCTCGTTACAGAAAGTATCCCTATTACAGTGCGTTCCAATAGTAGTAAAACATACGGTTTTAATAAATTAAAAAACAATACTTCTACAACATTACGCAACCATCAACTTACCTTAGAATATACTTCTAACCCAGCGTGGTACGCCATACAGAGCCTGCCTTATTTAATGGAATTCCCACATGAATGTGCTGAACAAACTTTTAGCAGATACTACGCAAATAGTATTGGGAGCCATATCCTAAATAGTAATCCGAAAATTAAAACTGTTTTTGAATCATGGAAAGCTAATGGAAAATTGACTTCTAAATTGGAACAGAATGAAGAACTGAAACAAATTTTAATTGCAGAAACACCATGGCTACGTGATGCACAATCAGATACTGAAAAGAAAAAACGTTTAGGATTATTATTTGATCTAGAAAAATTAGCGTCTGATGAAAAAAGCATCTTGAAAAAACTAAAACAGATGCAATTATACTCAGGCGGATTCCCATGGTTTAGTGGCGGAAAAGCAAACGAATATATTACGCGCTATATTGTAGCTGGATTCGGACACTTACAACAACTGGGGGTCACAAACCCTTCTGTCAAAAAGAATGCGATTATAGAGAAAGCTGTTGCTTTTTTAGACGCAAAGTTTATAGAACATCACAATAGAAAACTAGAACACCAAACTATAGAAAAGATCGTTGTTGGTAATTACGAATTACATTATTTGTATGCACGTAGTTTCTTTAAGAATACTGTACCGTTTGACAAAACCGTTAAACCAATAGTAAACACCTATATCAACAAAGCTAAGAAGGATTGGTTAAACAGGACTTTATTACAAAAAACAATGTTGAGTTTGGTATTGCATCGTTTTAACGACAGACAACTACCTCAGCTAATATTGGAACATTTAAAAGAAACTTCAATTACAAGTGAAGAAAAAGGAATGTATTGGAAAAGCAATACCTCTGGTTGGTATTGGCATGAAGCACCAATTGAAACGCAAGCATTAATTATAGAAGCTTTTTCAGAAATTACTGACGATAAAAACACTATTGAAGAATTGCAAATTTGGTTATTAAACAACAAACGTAAACAAGATTGGAATACAACCAAAGCAACTACAGAGGCAACTTATGCTTTATTATTGCAGGGGAATGATTGGTTATCGGTAAAAGGTTCTGCCAAAATTAAAATTGGTAACGAAAAAATAAATACTAAAAAGCAAGAGGAAACTAAACTAGAGGCTGGAACTGGTTATTTTAAAACTTCATGGAATGCAAATGAAGTTACCCCTAAAATGGCAGAAATCTCTATTAGAAATTCTTCTGAAGTTACACAGTTTGGAGGATATTATTGGCAATACTTTGAACAATTAGATAAAATCACAAATGAAGAACACACAAATGACATAAAGCTCCATAAAGAACTATTTTTAAAGAAAAACACTGACAATGGACCTACTTTAATTAAAGTTGAAAATTCTCGATTGAAAGTAGGCGATTTGATTACTGTTCGTATAGAGCTACAAGTAAAGGACGATTTTGAATTTGTACATTTAAAAGATTTTCGCGCAAGTGCTTTTGAACCTGTAGATGTAATTTCAAAATACAAATGGCAAGATGGGACTGGATATTACCAAAGTACTAAAGATGTTGCTACACATTTCTTTTTTGATAGACTAAACAAAGGAACCTATGTATTGGAATATGATATACGTGTAAATAATGCTGGAGATTTTTCTAACGGAATTTCAACCATACAGAGTATGTATGCACCAGAGTTTTCAAGCCATAGTAAAGGTGTACGTGTTTCTGTAGAAGAAAAATAAGATATGAATCTCATCATTTTTTTGTATCTTTAAGAAGCACTATTTTACTTTTGGATAATGAATGAAAGGGTCACAATTTTTAATTTATTAAATGTTTTTTCAACTGAGAACAAGAATATTTCTTGGAAAATGAAATGTTTGTTTTGTGATGGTAGAGGTACAACTATGAATCAAATAAAAATAATTAGCCTCCCTGAGAACACTAATATTGGTGTTCTTGTATACCAAGTTGAAACAGGAATCGTTTCGGTATGTAAATACAAAACACTAAAAAAAGAGAACTCCGAGCACATTATTGATATGTTACTTGACATAATTAATTATTCAAAAGAACAAACAATAAGCTCATAAAATCAATTTATAAATCACAATCATTTCCTAAAGATAAAAAAGGCTGTCTATAATATTATAAACAGCCTTTTTTAATGTGATTAAGTGTAGTTATTATACCAAATCAAAACGATCAAGATTCATTACCTTAACCCAAACAGACACAAAATCTTGCATAAACTGTTCTTTAGAATCTTCACATGCATACACTTCAGCAATTGCTCTTAACTCAGAGTTTGAACCAAAAATTAAGTCAGCACGTGTACCCGTCCATTTAATATCTCCTGTTGTTCTGTTTCTTCCTTCAAATATAGTATCATCGTCAGAAATTGATTTCCATGTTGTTCCTAAATCAAGAAGATTCACAAAGAAATCATTACTCAATGCATTCGTTTTATTAGTAAATACACCATGATTTGAATTATCAAAATTAGTATTCATTACTCGCATACCACCAACAAGCACCGTCATTTCTGGAACAGTTAACGTAAGTAATTGTGCTTTATCAACTAATAATTCTTCTGCAGTTGCAATATGATTCTTCGTCATAAAGTTTCTAAATCCATCAGCTTTTGGCTCAAGATAGCCAAACGACTCTACATCAGTTTGTTCTTGTAAAGCATCAGCTCTACCAGGAGTAAAATCTACTTTAATAACATTACCACCATTTTTTGCAGCCAGTTCTATTCCTACAGAACCTCCTAACACAATTAAATCTGCCATAGAAACTGATTTATCACCAGTTTGAATACTATTAAATTCTTTTTGAATATTCTCTAAAGCACTTAACACTTTAGATAAACCTACTGGGTTGTTAACTTCCCATTCTTTTTGTGGAGCTAAACGAATACGAGCTCCATTTGCTCCACCACGCATATCAGAGCCACGAAAAGTAGACGCAGATGCCCAAGCAGTAGAAACTAATTGAGATGTTGATAACCCTGAGGCTAGAATATTCTTTTTTAATAATTCAATATCTTCATTATTAATTAATGTATCTGTAACTGTTGGAATTGTATCCTGCCAAAGTAATTCTTCCTTAGGAACTTCTGGACCTAAATATCTGGAAACCGGTCCCATATCACGATGTGTTAATTTGTACCAAGCACGTGCAAAAGCATCTTCAAATGCTTTTGGGTTTTCATGAAAATATTTTGAGATTTTTAAATACGCAGGATCTTTTTTTAAAGCCATATCTGCTGTGGTCATCATAAGGGCTTGAGATTTTGAAGAATCATGAGCCATAAGCGCCTTTCGTGCATTAGATGCAGCGGTAGGTGTCCATTGATGTGCTCCTGCAGGACTTTTAGTTAATTTCCAATCATAGTTTAGCAAAACATCAAAATAGTCATGATCCCATTGAGTAGGGTTAGGTGTCCATGCTCCTTCAATACCACTTGTTATAGTATCATCACCTTTTCCAGAACCAAATGTACTTAACCAACCTTGACTTTGAGCTTCAATTTTTCCACCTTCAGGCTCTACACCTACATGTTTATCATCTCCAGCTCCGTGTGCTTTACCAAAGGTATGTCCTCCGGCTACTAAAGCTACCGTTTCTTCATCATTCATTGCCATACGTGCAAAAGTTTCACGGATATCTCCCGCAGAACCTAAAATATCTGGTTGTCCGTTTGGACCTTCAGGATTCACATAAATTAGTCCCATATGCGCAGCACCAAGAACTTTTTCAAGTTCACCCTCATTTTTATAACGGTGTTTATTTCCCATCCATTCGGTTTCTGATCCCCAATAAATATCTTGTTCTGGTTGCCAAACATCTTCACGTCCACCTGCAAAACCAAAAGTTTTAAAACCCATAGATTCTAAGGAAACATTTCCAGCAAGTATCATTAAATCTGCCCAAGATATTTTCTTCCCGTACTTCTGTTTGATTGGCCATAAGAGCAATCGAGATTTATCGAGATTTCCATTATCTGGCCAACTATTTAAAGGAGCAAAACGTTGATTACCTGTATTTGCTCCACCTCTACCGTCAGTAACACGGTATGTACCTGCACTATGCCAAGCCATTCTAATAAAAAAGCCTCCGTAATGTCCAAAATCTGCTGGCCACCAATCTTGAGAGTCAGTCATCAAATTCGTAAGATCCTTTTTTAAGGCATTAAAATCTAACTTTTTAAATTCCTCTGCATAGTTAAACGCTTCGTGCATTGGGTTCGATTTTAACGTGTGCTGGCGCAATACATTTAATTTTAATTGGTTTGGCCACCAATCTTTATTTGATGTTCCACTACCTGCAGTCTGCGATTGTGCAGCATTCATGTATGGACATTTACTTATATCACCATTATTATCACTCATAACATATTGGTATTAGTTATAATTTATTATTGATTCTTATGACTTAAATTAGTTTCTTTAAGTTTTGAATAAACTTCATTCGATTCCTCTATAAAGATAAAGAAAGATTACAAGCTTTTCAATAATCAAAATTGATAATTATTATTTCTATATCAGTTTTGGCTATATCATAAATTATTTAAAAACAATAAAAATTAAAAAAAATGTTTTTATTTTTATTGTTGAAAAGTATTAATCGTTTATTTACATGGGATTTCTGCTCACCTTAATTCCATAAATATATTAATATAGCCCTGATGAATATTACTACATACAAACCTAATAATTCATTACTTAGTAAATATATTGAACTCTATTACGAATGTACTTTGAAAGATGAATCTTATGTTGCCTTCCCTCATTATACTTTACCAGTTGTTTTGAGTTGTTATACTATTCGTGATACAATTGACAACAAGGTTTACCTAACACAATCAAATAAAAAAAGTGATTCTTTTATTACCTTTAATCGATTTAAAAAACCGGTTGAAATTATTGTAACGGGTAAAAACCATGCCATTAATATTGTATTTAAACCCTACGGATTAGCTCAGTTTTTAAAAGAACCTCTTAATATCAATACTAAAGAAACCGTAAGCCTAACAACTGTATTTAATGACTTTTTTAAAAAGAATCCTTCTTTTTTTGAATTAGATACTAATACAAGAATTGAAACACTAGACTCTTATTTACTATCAAACCTTCAAGAAAAAAAAGATACCGATATTGTAATAAAAGCAATTGAGTTGATGAAAAACCAAGAGTTATCTATATCCGATATTGCTAAGGAATGTTGTTGTAGCACAAAAAAGTTATCTCGTTTATTTTTTAATTTATGTGGCGAAAGCCCGATAACATTTAAGCGAATTATAGGTTTTAGAACTGCTTTAGAAAAGATAAAAGAGATTTCTCCTGAATTTAATCTTTCTGATATTGCTATTGAAACAGGATATTGTGATCAGGCATATTTTAACAATACATTTAAAAAATTAACAGGAGAAAAACCAAATGACTTTTTTAAAGATTTAGATCCTATCGCTGAAGAAAAAATTTATTTTAAAAAAACAATGTCCGAAAAACACAATTAAATTAAAATACTAAAAGGTACTTTCGTAAAAACTAAAACTTACCACTTATGAAAACCTACTTAAATTTATTCTTTATTGTTTTATTTAGCATCACTACTAGTACTGCACAAATTTCTATTGATGCTTACAAAACTGAAATTTCTCAATTAAGTACAGAACAAGAAATTGATGGTTATTGGAAAAATCTTCTCCATTTAGACCAAAATGTTTTTCTTAAAATAGAAAACACAAAGAAGTACGATTCCATGTCAGTTTGTAATATGATTAGAACGGCATTAATGTATAAAATTCATGGTGATAAAGCACATAGAGCAAATAATGTTACTCCCATAATTAATTTATCCCACAATATTAACGGAGGGTCTAGTCTTGCTTTTTGGCCCGTTATTGATAAATGCTCTAAACTTGGAGGAATTATAAAAAGTTTTGGAGGAAACTATCCTGCTTACGAGCTAGAATCTGTTTCAGGAGCTTATTATGAGTATTCATTACTCGGTCAAGAAGCTAAGTATCCTAATTTAATTGACAAACTGAATAAACAGAAAAAAGGTGCCGTTATTGAAAACCTCCTTAAAGCGTTTGAATATCAAAAGGAATTACAAAACCTGACAACTAATGAAATCTTAAATCGTTGGACTATACAGCCCTTTACGGATAAAAAAGAAGATGGTTTTTTCGAATTTGTAAAAATGTCTGATAACGCTGTTTACTTAAGGAAACATGACCGTCTTCAGAAATTAATTCATATCAAATCAAAAGATAATTCCAATTTATATAGAATCGAAAACGAACCTTTTGGTTGGTATTATGAATATGAAAACGATGGCAACTTAAGCTTGTATAACGACAAAGATCAGGTTTTAATTGAGTACACAAAGCATCAATAAATACAAAATCATATTACCACACAATTACTAAAACTAACTAAAATCAATAATAAAAAAATGAAAAAGATAATTTTAACAGCTATAATTGGGATCATAATTTCTAACATTTCTATTGGACAAAACATGGATACCTACCGAGGATTCGTACAGGAAGCAGATGAATTTTACAATTTGGAGGAATACGAAAAGTCGGCAAAAAAATATAATGATGCCTTTGAATCTATAGATGGTAAAGCATATCCGAATGATAGATATAACGCTGCTTGCTCATATGCTTTAGCAGAAAATTCAGAAAAAGCATTTTTCCATTTATTCAGACTTGCAGAAAACCAAAGTGTTAAGTACAAGAATTACGATCATATTACTAATGATACTGATTTAAACTATCTTCATAGCTATAAAGAATGGAACCGATTAATAACGCTTGTAAAAGCTAATAAAAATGAAGCAGAAAAGGATTTAGATAAAAACCTAGTAGCTATTCTAGATGCTATTCACGAAGAAGATCAAAAATACAGACATCAAATTGCTGGTATTGAAGAAAAATATGGTCGAGATTCCGATGAAATGAAAAAACATTGGAAATTGATTAATAAAAAGGATTCTATTAACCTGATACAGGTTCAAAAAATACTTGATGAGCGTGGTTGGTTAGGACAAAATGTTGTTGGTGGAAGAGGAAATGGTACACTGTTTCTTGTTATTCAGCACGCAGAATTAAAAGTTCAAGAAAAGTACTTACCCATGATGAGAGAAGCTGTTAAAAAAGGAAACGCAAGAGCTAGTAGTTTGGCGCTTTTAGAAGATAGAGTAGCTTTAAGAACAGGAAAAAAACAAATTTACGGAAGCCAAATTGGTAGAGATCCAGAAACTGGAGCATTTTTTGTATCACCTCTTATTGAACCAGAAAAAGTAAATGAAAGAAGAGCAGAAGTTGGCTTAGGGCCAATTGAAAGTTATGTAAGTAATTTTAATATGACTTGGGATGTTAAAAAACATATTGAAAGAACTGAAGAGTTAGAAAAAGGAAAGAAGTAACTAGATAATATTATCAAGCAAAAAATGGCACTTATTAATTAATAAGTGCCATTTTTTGTACTATAAATATTCCTCTATTAAATTATATTGATGTACGGTTGGCTGAATATCAAAATCAAACCACTCCTGTAAATCCATGTCAAAACCTACACCATTTAAGTAATTGTGTAAGGCTAAGTTTAATCCAGTTTTATATTTAGTATGATCAGCTCCTTTTGGATCGTTATGCCATAAATCGTTTTGTGCAAAACCTTCAAAAGCTGGCCCTGTAATTTCAATATCAAATTCTTCAGGGTTTACCCCTATCGGACTATGAACTGTTGTAGTAAACTGATGCCAAAAAGCCGATTGTATGCAATTGTTTTCGAATAACTGACGCACGACTTCTAATGAGTCAATAGTTTCTTGCTCCGTTTGTGTAGGAAATCCATACATTAAGTAGGCATGCACCATGATACCATGTTGTGCAAATGCACTGGTAACTCTTGCTACCTGACCAATATCTACCCCTTTTTTCATTTTTTTAAGCAGTCTATCAGAAGCTACTTCAAGCCCTCCAGTAACTGCTATACAACCTGACTTCGCTAATAAGGCACATAATTCTAAATTGAATGTTTTTTCAAACCGAATGTTTGTCCACCACGTAATATACACGCGTTTTTCGATGAGTTTTTCTGCCAAGACACGTAACATTTTTGGTGGAGCTGCTTCATCTACAAAATGAAAACCTGTAGTTCCAGTTTCTGCTACTATTTTTTGAATTTTAGCCACTAAATCATCAGCCGTAGTATTCTGATAGTTTCCAATATAATCAAGATTTACATCGCAAAAAGTACATTGTTTCCAATAACACCCGTGAGAAATTGTGAGTTTATTCCATTTACCATCACTCCACAAACGGTGCATTGGATTCATGACATCTAAAAAAGACAGATACTTATCATGCGATAAACCTACATAACTAGGTGCAGGTAAATTTTTATGATGAAAAATAGTATTAGGCAGTTTATTCTTATAAGTTACTCTGTTATTTTCCAATATATAGGTGCGTTCTAACTCACTTTCATCTATTTTACCAGCTAGATATTCAGTAATACGCAACAAAGGCGCCTCTCCATCATCTAAACTTATAAAATCTACATATTTAAAAACTCTAGAGTCTTCTAAACTTCTTAGTTCTGTATTACAATACCCCCCACCAAAAGCAATTTTTATTTTAGGATAATTTTTCTTTATAAACTGCGCACAACGTAATGCAGCAAATAAATTCCCTGGAAACGGAATAGAAAAACATACTAATTTAGGTTGATGAACTTTTAGTTTATCCGCTAAAAGTAGCAGCATTTCATCTTCAATGATCGTTGGGTCGTATTGCAAGAATTCTTCCAATCCGTTAAAACTAGTTGCGGAAGTTGCAATTTGCTCTGCATATCGAGTAAAAGAGAAAAACTCATCTACATTAGCTTGAATAAAATCGCCTAATTCTTCAATAAAGATCGTTGCGTAATGTTTAGCTTTATCTAATATCCCTAAGTTCCCGAATGCCCAACTTAAATCTTCTTCTATATTTAAAGCACGATGTGCTTGTGGTAAGAATCCATGATGCAAAATCTGGTATGCTTGCGTTACTTCTTGGTGCTGCAAATAACTAATTACCGTTTCAACTTTATGAATATACTCTTCTCGTTGTTGCCAAACTAAAGGATATTCATAACTTTTATGATGATCTGCCTCTTGAAATACTTTTAAAATAAAAGCAGCAGTAAACACTTTAGAGAACAACTCAATACTCAAATCACATTGTTCCACAAGCACTCCTTTTTCATCTAAAAAACCTTTTAAATAGGCAGTTGCTGGATACGGTGTATTCAGTTGTGTAAAAGGTGGTGTGATTAAAAGTGTTTTTATTGACATGCTGTTTTGGGTATGGCGCAAAGATAATAATAACTTAGCGTTCAATAAAAAAGCTCATTTGAAAATAACAAACGAGCTTTTTATTTTTAATGAAAAATTAATTATTTTATACAGTAGGATTTAACATCCTCCATAGTTTATCTTTTAACTCCATTATCCCTTTCTGTGCTACAGAAGATATAAACATGTAAGGCACTCCTAGAGTTTTATCTAAATCAGCCTTCATTTCTGCTTCTAACTCTTCGTCCAACATATCTGACTTAGAAATGGCTATAAAACGATCCTTATCTAGCATTTCAGGGTTATACACCTTTAATTCGTTTAATAAGATTTCATATTGTTTAACAATATCATCAGCATCTGCTGGAATTAAAAACAATAAGGTAGAATTACGTTCTATATGACGTAAAAAATAATGTCCTAATCCTTTTCCTTCCGAAGCTCCTTCAATAATACCAGGAATATCTGCCATTACAAATGACTGGAAATCACGATACTCAACAATACCTAAGTTAGGTTTTAATGTTGTAAACTCATAATTTGCTATTTTTGGTCTTGCAGAAGTGATTACAGATAATAAAGTTGATTTTCCTGCATTTGGAAAACCCACTAAACCAACATCTGCTAATAACTTCATTTCTAAAGTCACATCCTTTTCTTCACCTTCTAAACCAGGTTGTGCATAACGAGGTGTTTGATTTGTTGGCGTTTTAAAATGCCAGTTTCCTCTTCCTCCTTTACCTCCCTTACAAAGAATTACTTCTTCATTATTCTCTGTAATTTCAAACAATACTTCTTCTGTATCAGAATCTTTAACCACAGTTCCTAAAGGTACATCTAAAAAAATATCTGGTCCATCAGCACCAGTACTTCTACTTTTACTCCCATGACCTCCTTGTAAAGCTCTATGGTGACGTCGGAATTTGAAATGTAATAAAGTCCAGTAGTTTTCATTTCCCCTAATTATGATATGACCTCCACGTCCACCATCTCCTCCATCAGGACCTCCTTTTTCAATATACTTTTCTCTATGTAAGTGCATAGATCCTTTACCTCCTTTACCAGAAGTTACGTGCATCTTCACATAATCTACAAAATTTCCTTCAGTCATGTCATTCCCTTGAAAAAGGGAGTCTTATTGAAAAGAGTTCCCTTTTGTTTAATACTTATTGTTTATTGAGTGTTTTTAGTAAGGCTTTACATCGATGACTAATACTTCTCGATACAAAGTTGTTTTCAAAAAATTTCACTCTAAGTGACGAATCTTATATTTTCATTTCTAAAAATCAACATTCGTTATTCTAGATCCTTAAACCCAAGCTTACGCTTCTACATTTAATGAATCAATCACAGCACTTAAACGAGTAGTAATATCTTCTATAGATCCAATTCCGTTTACAGAATAAAACTTTTCTTGTGTTGTATAAAAATCAATTAATGGGGCTGTTTTTTCATTATACTCTTCAAACCTGTTTCTAATTTTTGCTTCATCTTGATCATCTGCTCTTCCAGAAATCTTCCCTCTTTCTAACAAACGTTCAATTAAAACTTCATCATTAGCTTCTAGGGCTACTGTACCAGAAAGCTCCATTTTTTTAGATTCTAAAAATGCATCTAATGCTTGTGCTTGTGCAGTTGTACGAGGAAAACCATCAAATATAAATCCGTTAGCGTCAGTATTTTTCTCTACCTCTGCTTGTAACATATCAATAGTAACAGAGTCTGGAACCAATTGTCCTTCGTTAATGAATGACTTTGCTAACTTCCCTAATTCAGTATCATTTTTCATATTGAAACGAAAAACATCTCCTGTAGAAATGTGCACTAAATTATATTTGGTTTTTAAAAACTCTGCCTGTGTACCTTTTCCAGCTCCAGGTTTTCCGAATAAAACAATGTTAGTCATGTGTTGTATATTTTTTATTTGATAAACTTCCGGTAAATCTCTTCCCAATCCATCATAGTCTAAACCATAGCCTACAATAAATTTATTTGGAATTTCAATACCTATATAATCTATTTTTAAATCTTTTCTAAATGCCTCAGGTTTATGAAACAGTGTTGCTATACGTAAATCTTTTACTCCTTTATCTTTAAAAATATCATAAATAGATTCTAGTGTATTTCCAGTATCTATAATATCTTCAAGTATCACAACAGTTCTTCCTGCAAC
>Ga0209291_1000644_pt1 | contig 33037 bp, 25 predicted proteins | sample GOMGulsemesocosm_FD_184633 | JGI IMG/M metagenome (GOLD analysis project Ga0209291, IMG submission 184633) | Methane-oxidizing microbial communities from mesocosms in the Gulf of Mexico - GOM9B Gulf of Mexico (SPAdes) (version 2) | ecosystem: Environmental > Aquatic > Marine > Cold seeps...
ATTATTACTCTTATTTTAGCTTGATCTTAACTTTATAAGCCACGAAATCGTCTTTGTGTGAACTTCCTATAATAAATGAAAGCGTAATGCATTTGGATAAATACTCAATTTAAAGATAAAATGGTATAAACTTGTTATTAAGCTATTATAATTGCTATGGAATTTTACAATTGCATAGTTCTAAGCAATAAATTAAATATTTCATTTATGAAGCTATATTGTAAAGGATGTTTTATTGCAAATTTTAACAGACAGGCAACGATACTTTTTAGCAATACTGCTAGTGATCTCTTTGATTGTGCTCAAATCAATCGGCCCTGCTTTTAGCAAGGAGACTTCCTTACCTTTAACAGAGGTAAAATTACAACTTCATTGGAAACATCAATTTGAGTTTTCTGGCTTTTATGCAGCTATTGAAAAGGGGTATTTTAGAGAATATGGCATTAAACTTAAATTTAATACTTATAATAATAATGATAACTATATAGAAAACGTTTTAAGTAAAGGAATTGAATTTGGTCTTGCTGGAACTGGTATCATTCAAGATTATCATAATAATAGAGATGTTAAACTATTAGCCAATTATTATAAACGCAGCCCCATCATACTAATAACACAACCCGAAATATCCTCTATCAAGCAACTTGTAAATAAAACTATTCATGGAAAAAGTGAATTACTTCTTACTGGTGGCATCAGAGGAATGTTAAATTTATATAACATTGATCCTTTGAGTATTAGCACAACATTAAACGGCAGCTCAATTAAGCTATTTAAAAACAAAGAAATCAGTGGGATTTTAGCTTTTTCTACGAACGAACCTTTTGAACTGGCACAACAGAATATAGATTTTAAAGTGCATGTTCCTAATCAATTAGGCATATTTACTCAAGATTTAAACTTATTCACCTCTGGGAATTTTGCTAAAAATAATCCTGAATTAGTGAAAAACTTTATCATCGCAGTAAACAAGGGCTGGGAATACGCAATAAAACATCCTGAGGAAATTATTCAGTTAATTAAGTCTAAATATAATGAACAGAATAAATCTATTGCAGCACTTCAATATGAAGCTCAAGAATCAATAAAGCTGATGTCATCGGATATATACCCAATAGGCTCTATTCAAAAGAATCAAATCATTTCCATTTCAGAAAGCATGCTTGCCAACAAAACAATCAATAAAATTAGAAATATCGACAAGTTACTAATTGAATCTAATGTTGAAAAAAACACCGACAATGAGTTATTAACCTTACTAACAAAAGAAGAATTGAAATACCTAAAAAGTCATCCTGTTATCACTGCTCAAAGTGACACAGATTACCCTCCTTTTAATTATCCTGTAGCAGGTAAACCTTCTGGATATAGTATAGATTTGATCACTAAGATAGCTGAAATGCTAAATATAAAAGTCGAATTTATTGAAAACAAAATTTGGTCAGAATATGTGACTCTGTTTAAGCAGAAAAGATTGGATATTTTGCTCAATATTATTAATACACAGCAGCGACAAAAGTTTGCTAGTTTTACTTCTGATTATGCTGAAATACCAACCTTTGCAGTTATTAGAAGTAATAAAAATATTGATATTGCAAATCAAATAAATATAGTTGGGATGCGAATTGCACTAATAGATGGTTACGCCATAAATGACTCAATTAAAAATTCACTTCCAAACTCTACATTTATTTCAGTAAAAAATGTTAGTGAAGCATTGAAATTACTGACAACTCTTCAAGCCGATATCTATTTTGAAGTAGCTGCCGTTATAAATTATCACATTAAAAACAAGTTCATTCCAAATTTACAACTTATTCCTGTAGCTGATGATATAAAACTTATTAATCAAAATTTAAGCTTAGCCACACATAAAGATAATGAAACTCTAAGAGATATTTTACAAAAGGCTATGAATGCTATACCTGCAATTGAACAAATTAGATTGAGAGAAAAATGGTTTGTTCAAAATGAGATAGAAAATGATTCAAAATTAACTTTAACTAAAGAAGAAGAAGATTATATCGCGAAAAATTCACCTTTCACTTTTTGTCGACAAAATATTACGGGCTATGATGGCAGAGATGTGAAAGTTTTTGACTTCATTACTCGTGATGTAGGAATCAAAGTTGAATTAAGTGAACTCATGTCATGGAATGTTGCTTTAAATGCACTAAAAGATAATAAATGTGACATTTTAATCAATGCTACAACAACAGTTGAAAGGCGTAAGCTATATAGCTTCACTCCAGCCTACACACGAATAAAAGAAGCCATAACAACCAAAAAAAATAAAAAAATGATAAGTGATTTATCAGATCACTTAAGTGAAACGTTTGCCATTGTTAAAGGACATTTTTTAATTAAATCACTCAAAAAAGAATATCCTACTATTAAATTAGTCGAAGTAAATACCCCAGTAGATGCAGTCAAACTCTTAAAAAGTAATAAAGTTTTTGGTTATATTGATGCTGAATGGTCTCTGAAAAGCTTACTCAGTGGTGATAAGGAGGACAACCTTAAAATTAATGGTCAATTACGAGACAAATTTGATGATATCCAGTCAATTGCAACAAGAAAAGAAGATGTTTTACTTAATAGTATTTTATCAAAAGCCGTATTATCCTCAGACAAATCAGAAATTGATAAGGTTTTGATGAAAGTTAATCAACCACAGTTAAATAAAACCATCAAGTTTACTGACGAAGAAAAGCACCTTATAGACTCAAGAAATATTGTTATTTGTCATTCTGATAACATTATATTATGGAGTGAATTATTGGGGCTGATAACAAAAAACTCCAGAATACAGTTGATTAGAAGTAAAAAAACACCATGGGGTGAGTCTATAAAAAGATTAGTTGATGGTAAATGTGATGTTTTACCTGAAGCCTCAGAGACAGTTGAAAGAAAAAAAACGATGTCGTTTACTTCTAGTCTTCATCAAGATAAAACAGTCATAACAACATTAATACAACAACCTTATATTACTAATATTGAAAATCACTTGGATAAAGTATTTGCTATTCAAAAAGGGCATATTCTTATAAAGAAGCTAAAAGCTAATTTCCCTACAATAAAAATTATGGAAACCGAATATAACATTGATGCCATAGAGGCGGTACAAAATAAAAAAGTGTTTGCTCTTATATCTGGTATTAGTGAATTAGGAACTACCATGAATGAGTACGCAATAACCAACTTAAAAATAGCGGGAACGTTACCTGACAAATTTAACGATAAATGGGCTTTTGCAACAAGAAAAAATGATGTAATCCTCCACAGTATTATTAATAAATTATTAGAAAATACAGAAAACAATAAAATACGTAAAATAATTGCAGGTCAATTTACAGTTAAATATGAAAAAGGTATTGATTACACATTAGTATGGCAGCTCTTAATTATTGCACTAATTATATTAACAGCCATTATTTTCTGGAACCGTCGTTTAAGTAAACTTAACTTACAATTAGAAAAAGCAAAAATAGCCACAGAGGAAGCACAAAAAACGATTATGATTCAAGAAAAAATGTCTTCTTTAGGTACCTTAACCGCAGGCGTTGCTCACGAAATCAATAATCCTGTGAACTTTACTCATGCTGCGGTTTATATGATGAAAGAAGAAATCACTCAAATTAAAGTGTTTTTGAAAGAACTTGCGGGTGGTGATAAGGCCGATAAAAAAGTATTACAATCTTTTGAAGATAAATTTGCCAAATTAATTGATCTCACTAATACGGCAACAGAAGGCAGCAATAGAATAAAAACAATTGTTCAAGATTTACGTTTATTTTCAAGGCTTGATGATGAAGAACAAGAAAAAATAACTTTAGCTGCTATTATTAGAGCAACAACCCATTTAGTAAAAATTCAATTTAATGATATTGGCATAGAGCTAGATGTAGTCTCAGACCCTTTAATTAAAGCTTTTCCTGCAAAACTCAGTCAAGTGTTTATGAATATTATTGTCAATGCCAGTCAAGCGATAGAAACAAGAAAGCAAGAAGATAGTCAGTTAATAGGAAAAATTAACATTTCACTATTTGAAAAGAATAATTATGTTTATATAGAGTTTAGCGATAATGGCTGTGGTATGCATGAAGAAACACTTAAAAAAGTATTTGACCCTTTTTTTACCACTAAAGATGTGGGGAGTGGAACAGGTTTAGGAATGGCTATATCTTTTGGTATTATTGAAGAGCACGGCGGCATAATTGAAATAAATTCAAAAGTAAATGAAGGTTCTTCTTTAACAATAAAATTACCAATAAAATGGGAATAAATTATATAGAAGTAATATATGTAAACATCTCAGGAGTAAAGAATGTCAGTTTTTGATATTTGCAACGTACCTCAGGATCACGAGAGTACATCTGACAAATCTATAGTTATATGAATGTCACGAGTTCGAGTCTCGTTAGCCACTCCAACATCCACACTTAATCAATCTGTTATAGAAAAACTGTTGATTTTATCTATATTGAAAATAATCAATTTTACAATATCACGCTCTTTCTACACGTAGACCCTTTCTAGCAAAAAAATAAATAATTGAACTTTACATCTATTATGTTTGATTTAGATCAAGCGCTAGCGGCTTTTTATACTGATAGGCATTGTTTATATGAATTCTTAACTATAGTTCGTTCTGGTAACCATATTAATTTTAAGGATGAACCTTTTGACATTAACAATAGGAAAAAAATTAGGACTTTCATTTGGTATCATTTTATTACTAATGACCATTTCAGCAAGCATTACATATTCGCTTATTATTGATAATGAAAACATACAAGATAAAGTTGTTAATCTAAGAATGAAAACGGTTTTACTGGGCAAAGATGTAATAAATGGAATAAATGAATCGTTAGCAAGCTTACGTGGATATATGATTTTAGGTAGTAACCCAAAGAAAGCTAAAGCAATGCAAAGTACGCGACAATCCGCTTGGAAGCGTATCGATAATGCAATTAATGAATATGACATGCTTGCAAAAAACTGGACCGTACCAGCTAATGTTAAACGTCTCCAAGATATAAAATCAGAGCTTGCGGTCTTTAAAATCGCCCAACAAGAAATCGAAGACATTTCTCATACGGATTCCAACATTGAGTCTTATCATCTGTTATTAACCGATGCAGCCCCAAGAGCTTCACAAATGTTAGCTTATATTACTGCTATTATTGATGAAGAAAGTAAATTAAAAGCAACAAGTGCACGTAAATCACTCCTTAAAAATTTAGCTGATACCAGAGGCTCTTTTGCAATAGGGCTTGCCAATATTAGAGCTTATTTGTTGTCAGGAGATGATGTTTTTAAAACAAATTTTGAAGCTAAATGGCAGGTGAATGAAAATAGTGTTAATACTATTACCGAAAATCAATCTTTCCTTTTTACCATGAGCCAACAAAAATCATGGGATGCATTTATATCTATTCGTAATGAATTTAAAAACCTTCCAGCACAAATGTTTAATTTACGTAGTGGAGAAGATTGGAATAAAGCTAATTATTGGTTAGGAACTAAAGCAGCACCAAGGGCCAGTAGAATATTATCCTTATTAAGTGAAATGAAAGTATCTCAAGATCAACTTCTTAGTAATGATATAACTGAAGCACAAAGTCTTGTGCAAACATTAAAATCAACCTTGATATTTCTCACGTTAAGCTCCCTAATTCTAGGTGTTGTCTGTTCAGTGATGTTTAGTCGTGATTTACTCATGCGTTTAGGCAGTATATTAACAAGAGCAAAGCATATTGCTGATGGTGATATGGCAGGTGAGCCTTTAACTGTTAAGGGGAAAGATGAACTTAGCGATTTAACTTCTGCAATAAATCAAATGTCTTCATCACTTTCTGATTTAGTACAAAAAACAGCAGACTCTATGGTGGAAGCGTCTAAAGGTACGAATAAAATCTTAGTGGCAAACCAAGAAATGGCTTCAGGTATAAATGTACAAACAGCCCAAATGGAGCAAATTGCCGCCGCTGTAGAAGAGCTTTCAAATTCGTCTTTAGAGGTTGCTAGCAATTGTGTTAGTGCTTCTGATAGCTCAACTAAAGCATTAGAATTAGCCAAATCAGGTGATAGTATTGTTCAAAATACGCTTGCTCAAATGGTGTTAATAAAAGGTGCTTTTGACGATAGCTCAACCGCTATAACATCGCTAAGTCAGCAAAGCAAAGAGATAGAAGATATTTTAAGTGTCATTAAAGGTATTGCAGATCAAACTAACTTACTTGCATTAAATGCAGCTATTGAAGCGGCAAGAGCTGGAGAGCAAGGTCGAGGCTTTGCGGTTGTCGCTGATGAAGTTCGTCAATTAGCGGGTAGGACAACTGAAGCTACCAGTGAAGTCGAAGGAGCTATTGAGTCAATGAGGCGAGAAACTGAAAATGCAGTAAGTATGATGGTCGAAGGAAGTATAAAAGTTGAGCAAGGCGTTGAAATGACAAATGATGCAGCATCTGCTTTAGGTAATATCATTACTAGTGTGGATAATGTTGTTGAGCAAATTCAAGCGATAGCCGCTACGGCTGAAGAGCAAAGTATGACAACTATTGAAGTTGCTCAAAATACAGAAAGTGTTTCAAGCGTTTCTCAGCAAGTTGAAAGTAGTATTAGTAATGTTGTTGATATGTCTAATATGGTAACGCAAGGTACTGAAAATAAAGCAAAAGAATTATTGGCTATGGTGTAATTTAAACGACAACTTTAGGATGTAAAGTAGGATGGATGACCATAAATTATAATAATATTATCAAAAGCTTATCAAACAACTAAAAGTGATGTTTTTTTTGAGGACATTTGTAAATCTCTAGTCGAGCCTGTAACAGGTTTTGTTACAGGGTCTAACTTATTTACCTGGATCTCCAGTTTAACGCTATCAAAATTTCATACACATATTAAGTGTGTCTCTCAAATAATAAAGCAATGCCTTAATGACTTTCTTAATTTATATTTTTGATAATCTCAACTTGTCCAGCTCCCTTGCTAGTTACCATTCCTGCCATAATATTAATATGAGTTATCCCACTGTTGGCTATATCTAGGCACTAACAACGCAACATCAGCCGCTATTACTTTGTTACTTCACAAGATACACATTAAATAATAGTTAATTTTAACTAGATAAAGTAATAACTTAGCTATAATAAATAAAAAGTATATCATTAACTGTTAAAAGGATATTTTATGTTTGTTATAAGGTTGTTGTTTAAGGTTTTATTATTTACTTATCTTGTTTTTATTACCACTTACCCTTCAAATGTATTTGCACAGCAAAAGTATACTATTTACTTAGATGCTGACTTTAGTGGTGCGACAACGTCGAGTTTGGCTATAGAACAAGGGATCACTACCGCATTAGCTGAAGTTAACAACAATATTCAAGGCATTCAATTTGAGCTTGTTATCAAAGACCATAGAGCTAATTCGTTACGCAGTCGACGTAATCTAGAGGCATTTCTCGAAGATGAACAAGCTTTGATGGTGTTTTCTGGGCTTCATTCTCCCCCTTTATTAGCGAATAAATCTTTTATTAATGACAATAAAATACTGCTTTTAGATCCCTGGGCAGCAGCAGGTCCTATTACGCGTAGTATCTCAGCACAAAACTGGATATTTCGCTTATCTATTGATGATAGTAATGCCGGTAGCTTTATAAGTAATAAAGCGATTGCACAAGGTTTTAGAAAACCTTACTTATTATTAGAAGATACGGGGTGGGGTCGATCTAATGAAAAAACGATGACACAAGCGTTGCAAGAGTCATCAATAAAACCTGTTGGTTTATCTTGGTTTAATTGGGGTACAGGAAATAATCACGCGAAAGTATTACTGCGAGATATTCAAGCCAGTGGTGCCGATGTGATCTTTTTTGTTGGCAATTCGGTAGAAGGCATTACCTTTATCAATGCTATGGCAGAGTTACCCCTAAATATTCACTTACCAATAAGAAGTCATTGGGGAATAACAGGTGGAGACTTTACCCAAAAAGTCTCCTTAGCTCAGCGTAAACAAGTTGATTTACAGTTTATCCAAACAAACTTCTCATTTATGAATGATAATTTATCGACGTTTGCTGAAAGTGTATTAGCCTTAGCTATTAAATCAAATGAAGGTTTACAAAACAAAGGCGATATTAAAGCACAAACTGGTTTTGTTCATGCGTATGATCTTACAAAAATTGTCATTGCTGCCATTGGACAAATTGAGTTAACGGGCAATAAAGACCAAGACAAAGCTCTGATTCATCATGCATTAGAACATTTAGTTAAACCAGTTCAAGGTTTATTGAAAACGTATCAGCAACCATTCTCCCCATTTAGTAAGCAGAATTTTAATGCTCACGAAGCACTTACGATTGCAGACTATTCAATGGGAAGATATAACAGTAGAGATGAGGTTGTTTTACTTAAGTAGAAAGAGTGTATGAAGTTAATATTTTTAAATGATTGAGTGATATAGATGATTAAAACGACAGTATCTTTTGCTCTAGCAAGGTTTGTTTTTATTAGTTGTGTAGGTTTGGCGGTGATTATTACCAGTTTGGTAAATAATCATGTCGTTGAGTTAGTGAACACAGAATATGAAAAATTAGCCAAAAGAGAAGTTAATACCTTAAATAATAATTATCGTGTGCTTATTAATCACCATTTTATTTTATTGAAAGAGCAATCCCAGGGGGCTATTTTCGTTCAAGCATTAATGCAACCTAAAAGAAACTTGGGGAAAATAAAAGATTATATGGCAGGTTTAACATTGTTGGGTAAAAAGTATGATGAAACTTTACTTGATTTTGAAGGCTCAACATTACACTCCACCTCAGGCACGACAATTAACTACAAAAAATTTCCTTGGTTGAATGACTTACTCAATAAAAAAGAGAGTAACTCTATCCAAATATTAACTATTGAGGGGCAATATTTTTGGTGTATGGCGTTTCCTGTACTATATAACCAGCAAGTGGAAGGTGTTTTAGTCGCTAATATACCTTTAGATACTATTCATTCAGGTCAAATTGATACTGAGATGCTTGATGGTTTAATGATTGAAGTCGTAAAGGAGGCACAAACCATTGCTACTTTTGGTAAACAGGTAATAGGCGCTAAACAGAGCATAAAATGGCAAGATGTAGGGGTTAGTTTTAACTTTACTGTAGATGAAGAAAATAGGAATAATGCCTTATCTAACTTGGTTATCCAATTGGCAGGTTATATTATCCTGGCTATTGTAGTCACAACATTACTGGCATATTTCTATGGCTATCGCTATTTTGTTAAACCTATTCTTGCTCTTTCTCAGTTAACCTCCAACCTTGAAAAGGGTAATGAACATAAAGCGCTTAAAGAAGACTTAAGGTTTAGGGAATTTTCCAGCTTATTTAAGCAGTTTAATCTTATGGGTGAAAAAGTAGCCAAAAGGGAACAAGCGTTAAAACAAAGTTATGAACAGATATCAAATACTAATGAGGAATTAAAACAGAGTGAATCTCAATTAGTTCAATCTGAAAAAATGGCCAGTATTGGCGTTCTTGCTGCCGGTGTAGCTCATGAAATTAATAACCCTATTGGTTTTATTCGTAGTAATTTAGAGGTGTTAGAAGATTATTTTTCTGATATTGAAAAGTATTATCATGAATTTAACGAAACACTTGCCAGTGAAGAAGACAAAGAAAATCATAAAAAGTTAGCAAAAAAATATGAACTAGAGTTTCTCTTTAAAGATTCTCCGCCACTGATAAAAAGTAGCATTTCAGGTGTCGACCGTGTTACTGAAATAGTTAAAAGTTTAAAAACCTTTGCTCGAATTGACCAGCCGGAAAAAGCACTGATAGATATTAATGAAGGTTTGAGCGCAACACTCAATATGGTTCATAATGAGTTAAAGTATTGTTGCAAAGTGCATGTGGATTTACAATCGTTACCTCAAGTGCATGTCTTTCCTGGGAAATTGAATCAAGTATTTATGAATTTATTGATAAATGCAGGGCAGTCCATAACCGGTAAGGGCGATATATTTGTTAGGACTTTTATTGATGAAGACTATATTGTTATTGAAATTGAAGATACAGGCACAGGTATTGACGATGTTAATATAGCGCAAATTTTTACGCCTTTTTATACCAGTAAACCTGTCGGTGAAGGCACGGGTTTAGGCCTATCTATTAGTCACCAAATAATTGAACAACATGATGGAAAAATCACGGTTAGGTCTGAGCTAGGTAAGGGCAGTTGCTTCTCAGTTTACATACCCATTAATTAACATTCAGACCTTCTGATCGTAATATAGGGAAGTCTCTAAATATCTTATTGTGACTAATAATCTATGACTCTATAATCATTGCTAACAGGGCTTAGTTACTAATGAAATATAGTAAGCCACATACTTAAATGGTTGTTAACTTATTGTTATCAAAGTAGAAACATTAACCAATCTCAAAATTAGAACAATAAGGCTTCCTGCCGTTGAGACACGTCAGTTAACACGTAAGTAAGTAACGCTGGACTTCTAATGCTCGACTCTCCCATGATTCATCAATGACTGCTTCTTTTCTTGATTGCTTGATATTAGTAATAGCGAGTAAGTCATCTATATTATCAAGTTTGTTAAAATTTACTGCTGGAACTATTTCAGCATTAGCTAGTAGAATTGCTTGATAAAAGGACTTGGCGGAGTCAGCTATTTGCAGGTATTTTCGATACCCATTTAAGGCATTGAAATCGGTTGTAACTATTGGTGTGCCACTTGCTAAATACTCTCTTAATTTAAGAGGGTTACACATTTGAATTTGCTTATTATTGACAAAGGGTAGGATAGCAACATTCCAATTCTGTATGTATTTAGGCAAGTCAGTATGAGGCTTAGTTCCTAAAAAGTAGACATTGGAAAACTGTTGTAACTTATCAACATCACAATCAATTTTACCAATAAAAACAAATCGCCAATGGGGTAATGCCTCAATTGTTTGTACTAATAACTCTTGATCTAACCAGGTTGAAATACTGCCGTAGAATCCAGCGATAGGCCTACCGAGTGGTAAATCAATAGGGGTATTTTTAACCTTTTTACTAAAAAGTGAAAAATTGACTCCATGTGGAATACTAACCGCTTTGTTACTTGGAAACTTATCAAGTAATTTTTCACTAGCGGTAAAAATATAGCTAGATTTTTCAATTAACTGCTTTTCCTTTTGTGATACAAATTGATGGTCAACACCCGCAAGGTTATTGAAATCATCACCGCAATAATATACGCAAGGAGCATTGCTAAATAATTCTAAATAGTCAACTGAAGTAGGTAAAGATGCCCAAATGATAGGATCTGAAAAATTGAGTTTATCGCATGCTATTTTTAGCTGCCACTTCAAAATAGCCTTACTCAGCTTTAAGGTAAACCAGTTACTTGCACAAGGGATCACTAAAGGGTTAATAATGATGAAATTATTACTTTCCTGCTCAGTGATATCATTTTTATTGCAGCTAAAAATGAAAGACTTTGCCTTATTAAAGAGTCTTAACAAGTCATGCCTAGTTAACCTCGGTTTTCTTAAGCCAATAGAATTAAGCCAAATAATAGGTCTATTCTGGCCTAGTATTTTTACTATATGTTGAGTTGAACTAGGATGTGCTTCCCAGTCCTCACCGAAAACAATAAGCGGTCGGTTTTTACTTGTTGATACTGCAGTTTCAGAATTAATCATGGTCTTCCCCTCGTATCGACTTTAAAACTTTTGCAGGTACTCCTGCGGCTAATACAAAGCTGGGTAAATCCTTAGTGACAACACTTCCTGCTGCTACGATAGTGCCGCGGCCAATAGTTACATTAGGCATTACTTTGACCCCAGTGGCTAACCAAACATCGTCCTCTAAAATAATAATACCGACCTGTGAATCTTCGTCGGGTTTACCTAAAGCGCGTAACTTGGCATTAACAGGATGCCCGGGATAACCAGCTAAATAACAATCCCCAGCAATGCGGACATTATTGCCAATGATAATGCTCTTACCCACAGAAATTGAAGTTCGCCAGCCAATACCAACATTATCACCTATGATTAATTGCGGGATCTGTTTTCCGACAGCACGGCCGCTGATTGTTGTCATAGCAGCTAACCTAACTTTATCTCCCATAACTATATCTAGGCTGCCGATAACTACGGGTAATCCCCCATATAAGTAAAGTTGTTTGGGGTTGTTTTTAAGTCTAGATTTAAGTAAAGGTGTGTAATAGATAATGCGCAATACATCGGCAATAGTTTGCTTTAAGACGATATGAGTCAGATAAAGTAGCTTAAATAAAAAAGGGATGTTTGGCATTTCGATGGCTTTTATTTTAAACCATAGTGCTTTAATCAGTTGGGCAAACAAACTATCACTTGTTTTAGCCCACTGCTTAGCGTGATTTATATTAAAGGTACTCATTCTACTGTCACCGATTTAGCTAAATTTCTTGGTTGGTCAACATTTTTCCCTAAGGTCTGAGCACTATACAATGCCAATAATTGCATGGGGATAACGCTGATTACAGGGAGAATAGACTCAGGTATTAGAGGCAATTCAAAGAACTCATCATCTTGTAAGTTAATATGCTCCTTTATACTTTGATCGCCAATAATAAACAGTGGTGCATTTCGTGCCTGTACCTCTTTAATATTTGAAAGTAGTTTATCGGTCAGGGTATTTTTAGGTGCAATGACCAGTACCGGCATCTGCTCATCCAGCAGAGCTATGGGCCCATGTTTTAATTCTCCAGCAGCATAAGCTTCGGCATGAATATAACTAATCTCTTTTAGTTTTAACGCACCTTCTTGTGCAATAGGGGTTAGCATGCCACGACCTAGGAACAATATGTTTTTATAGTCAGATAGCTTCTTAGCCATCTTTTTCATATCAGTGCAGCGCTGTAATACTTTCTCCATGACATAAGGTAACTGTATGAAATTATTTGATAAATCGGCTAATTCAGTTTCTTTTAAAAAACTTCTTTGTTTTGCTGCCTCAAGGGCCATTTTGTAAAATATAGCTAATTGACATGTAAACGCCTTAGTCGAGGCAACACCAATTTCAGGACCAGCGTAAATTTCGAAAGTAAAATTTGATTCTCGGGCGATGCTACTATTAACAACGTTGACTAAGGCGAGTGTTTGAGCTTTTTTACTTTTCGCATATCGTAATGCCGCCAGAGTATCTGCTGTTTCTCCCGATTGAGAAACAAAAATTGCTAGCTCATTATCTATGACAATAGGTGAACGGTAACGATATTCCGAGGCTATATCTATTTCAACTGAGATATTGGCGTATTTTTCAAACCAAGACTTTGCTACTGAGGCGGCATAATATGAAGTGCCGCAAGCAATAATCGTAATCTTATTTAAGTCCTTAAAATTAATGATTGAATATTCGCTGGTGTGATTATTAACAGAGAGTCTTTTAAGTAGATCAACTTGCTCAAATATTTCTTTTTCCATGAAAGAGCCATGATCTCCTTTTGAAACTATTTTTGTGCATTGCTTGTTACTAATATAGTGAATTTTTTTATTGATTGAGCGACTACAACGCTTAATTTCATTGGTATTTAATTTTATTAATTCATTATCTTTTGGGTAATAAATTTTACCGCTATCAGCACCTAAAGCCATGGCATCTGAAGCCATATAAGCGCCATTACTTCCCTGTGATATAACTAATGGACTATCTTGCTTTATTGCGTAGAGGTTATTGCTCGTGCCATTAATTAGTATTCCTAGTGCATAACTACCTTTTAATTGGCTGATAGCTTTCTCAATAGCCTCTTCTTGAGTCATTTTCTGACTCAGATAGTGATTTATCAAGTGAGGGACTACTTCACTATCAGTTGAGCTATTAAAGTGATGGCCCCATAGTATTAGTTGCTGTTTTAGGTGTAGGTAATTTTCGATAATACCATTGTGTACAACGGATACTTGGCCACACTGATGAGGGTGTGCATTGGTTACATTAGCTCTGCCATGGGTCGCCCAACGAGTATGTCCAATGCAACAGTCACCATCGATAGGTTGAACGGATAATCGTTGTTTAAGTTTACTAAGCTTACCCTCTGCTTTTATTGTTTGAATTTCATTATTAGAAAGTATTGAAATGCCAGATGAATCATAACCACGATACTCAAGTCTACCTAAACCTTCTAATACAGGTTCTATTGCTGATTTTGCTACTGCCCCGATAATTCCACACATAACAAATACCTCTTAAATGATTAGCTTACTTCATCTTCACTGTTGCATTTACCGGGCCAAAACTTTATCTTCTTAATAATCAATAGGATGGTGTGTTTTTTGTCTTTTGATTTTGCAATTTGCAAAATGAATTTTGCTAATTAGGAATGCATTTAAGAATTTGAGAGTAACAGCGTAAATTGCAATATTTCTGTGATGAATGCTTAGCTTGCTGAGAAATTTGTAATAAAAAAGTGGGATCTTCAATTAACCTAGTTAGTGCTTTAGTTAAGCTTTTTGTGTTATTGGGAGTATATTTTATACAGTTGACCCCATCTGTTAGGTGCTGATCCCAATAAGCATTATCAGCGGGGATCACGATAGCGAGTCCAGCAGCCATTGCTTCTAAAATAGACAGGCCAAAAGGCTCATTTTCGGAAGTAGAAATGAATACCGATGATTCTGCTCTAATGTCATTTAGGTTTTTCGGGTCTGAGTACCAATGAATATTATCCACCTTGTTAAAGCTATTTAAGTCGATATAGGCATCAGTTGTCGGTTTAATATAACAAACACTCGCAAAATATTTACCCCTCTCCTTAGTGTGACTATTTAGCTTGGTCATAGCAGCTATAAATAATTCTACACGTTTCCACTTTAGTAACGAAGCTGCCCATATAAAGCCAATTTTATTATTTTTTGTTTTGGCTTTTATTGTTGAGCAATCAATACCATTAACAAAAGCTTTAAATTTTTTGTTTGCGATGTTGTTACTGCTATTTTTGGGGGAATACTTACGGTAGGATCTTAATGCATATAAAATAGATGCATGGGTAGATGGTAGGTAAAATACCTGTTTTGCTCTTGTTAAAGCAAACCCAGAGACTTTGGATTTAGCTATGTTTCCCTGGATTAATTGAATAATATCGATATTGATTAACTCGGTTAGCAGGTAAAGCGAAAAATCGACATTCGGTCCAGAAAAACCAATTATTTTTGTAAACCTCTTCAGTATTATCATGTTAGCTATCAACGAAAGTAAATAGACAAAATGTTTTATAAAATACAATATTCCGGTTGTTTTACTCTGTAACCAACGAGGAGATAACAAGGGCACATAGTGCAGATTACTATTGCTGACACCAAGCCATGAGTCTTTATCGTTTGAAATAACCCATATTTCAATATTACTGGGTAATTCAGCAATGATGTTTTTCATCACCTTCTTAGATCCGCCTTTATAAGGCACAGGATCATAAATCAGTACACGTTTAATCATGACTATTTCTCCATGAAAACTTCAGTATAAGGTGTTTATAGGCTCTAATTAACGGGGTAACTAGGGCTTTAGTTAAAAGTGCTTTTAGTAAGGTTTTAATGTGCAAGAAGATGCTGGTATTAACACTGTGTTTGGTTTCACAGTTTAATAAAGTTTGATAAGCAAGATTGAATGCAATAAATTGCTGCTCTAACGAGAAGTTTTTAACAATATGTTCTTGCGCATTTTCAGCTAACTTTTTTCTTAACAGAGGTTTTTCTATCAAGGACTTTATTGCGTTAATAAGTGCATTGCTATTGTTAGGAGATACTAAAAGGGCATTCACCTTGTCAGTATATATTTCATCTATTCCAGTGATATTACTGGTGATGATAGGAAGTTTAGCAATACTTGCTTCGGCCAGTGTTAGGCCAAAAACTTCTTCACAGGGTACAGAAATAAAACAATCGGCATTGCTTGAGTAAATTTCTGCGACATTATCACTCGTTGAAAGTATTTTAACTTGACCATGTAAACTCAGTTTATCAATCAACCGCGTTAGATTATCTTTTTCACCGCCAGAGCCAACAATAGCCAGTTTAATTTGATAGCAACTTTTTAATTTTTCTACCGCATACAGTAATTGATGAACTAATTTTCTAGGGATTAATGAGCCCATATATAAGATGACGAAATCTGTCTTTGTTGCAGACAGCTCAGCTCTTATGTCTCTAGGTTTGTGGCATAGCACTCGCTTTGGGTCAATACCATTATAAATAACTTCTACCTGCTGATTACTAAATTCATTTTGTTTAAATATATTAATAACTGATTGGCTGACACCTATAATGCTGTCTGCGCCGTGGAACAATAAGGTTAACCTGTCTCTATACATATAACGCGCATGTAAATGCAGTAATAATGGAGTACCGCTAAATTTACAAATAGGGACCATCCATTGGCAGGGGGCGCCATTATTACAATGCACTAAAGAAATTTTGTAGGTTTTTATTATTTTTTTTGCTTTAAGCAGTAATTTGAAAAATTGTAAAAAATTCCATTTAGGTAAAGTCCAGTAACCCAGGCAAACAAAATTATCTTTAATAACCTCAACGCCTAAATCAGTTGCTTTTTCGGCTAAAAGGTCACTATTACACCAAAGAACGGGAGCGTAATTATTTGCTCTTGCCGATTTAAGTAAGTCTAATAGCACCACTTCACTGCCTCTGATCCAGTTTTCACCATAGTGAACATATAAAACTCGTGTTTTATCTTGTGAAATAAATTCAGACATATTACTTCTCCTGCTTATTAATAAATAAGCGACAGATTAAGGTGGTATGTTATTTTTTTTCTGTGGCGTTGGCGTCGTTTCTTGAATTCAAGTAACGGTTTAACGCAATCACTAAAGCTACTTGTAAATATATTGCCCAAATAAAACCTTGGGTTAAAAAGGTGCCAGAAACGATAAAGCCAATAATGCCGGCTGGAGCTGCATTAAGGGCGACACGTATTCCTGGGGTATGGCGTTCGTCATTGACTGTTTTCAACATTTTTAAAGACATCAGTAAAGTACTGACAATTAAAGAAACGAATAAGGTAAGGCCAACGAAACCAGATTCAGCCAACACACCAAACCAAGTAGAATGAACAGCATGATTCATACCATCCCAATGTGGGCTGTAGTAAAAATAATTGTAATAAAAATTACTAATTCCAACCCCTATTATGGGGTTATCGAGTGCCATATTCCATGCGGCTTCCCATGCATATAATCGACCCATTGCTGATTCGTCTATGCCTTCTTCAGCTGCACCACCTGAAGATCGTTCACTGATGCCAGCAACAATAAATAAAATCATTATAGAAATTGCACCACCAGAAAATAACAAAACTTTGGATTTAACACGGTTATAGGCAAATAGACTTACCACAGCTAAAAACCCTAATAAGCCGCCTCGGCTTTGAGTCGCCAATATCGCATAAAGTAGAATACAAAACGTAGTAAAGCTAAAAAGTCGTTCAAATTTTGACAGTGATTTTTCTAGAAAAGTTGCTATAGAAAAGGCCATAGGATACAAAAGTACCAGCGCTAAATCATTTGGGTCGCCCAGTAAAGATCCTATGCTTCGACCTATAGTGACTCGAGTGCCTTCAACTAAGCCAATACTATTGAATTTGTTATACAAGGCAACCAAGCCGACACAAGCACCAGCAAAGATAAATACCCGACTTGCGGTAATAAAGTGAATTTCTTTACGCATCATCCAGGCAATGATAAATGTCATTAATATAATTTTACTGTAAGTTCCTGACCAAGACTTTATTGCTACGGCGACATTACTAGCAAAAGGTATAGCAATGGTCACCAGTATAAAAAATAGCAATAAATAAGTGAATTGTGGACACCAGTAAGGGTGAAGATTTTTACTGATGCTAGCTCGTAAAAAAATCACAAATATTGAAGCTAACGCTAATAATAAAGGTAATTTTATCGGCTCTAAAAATGGAAAAACTTCATGTATGCGGAAAAACGAAAAAACGACAAAGGCTAGCACAATATAAAACGAGAAATTAACCACACCCCAAAGAGCAAAGGGAATTAATCCTATAACAATGAGGATTAAGGGCTGAGGGAAAAAGTATAATGCTAATGTCATTAGCATTAATACCAGTATCATGCATGTAATTGTGACAGGAGAATCAGTCATGATCAGCTCACTTGTCCAAACCAGGTGGCGACAACAGCAGCGCTAATTGCAGGATATAAATACCCCAATTTGTACGGCAAATAGATCTTTTTCTGACTGAAATAATAGAAAAGTACTAATCGGATAACCCCTGCAACAATAAGCGCTATTAGTGCCCCATTGACCCTAAACACCGGAACCAACAGTATTAGCAATAATCCACCTACGGCGCTGGCTACTAAATTAATATTCATTTGTACTTTTGAGCTTTTTTCTACGAAACAACCCAGATTTAATAGGTCGGATAACATCTTTAACAAGGTACAAAGCAATAACCAAGGCAAAATTACTATTGCAGTATGGTAAGCAACAGGTGTTAGATATTTAATAAGTAACGGCCCTAATAGGCCTAGGATTCCGCATATAAGTACTGAAATGATGGCGCCAACAATAGCAAAATGTGCATTAATACTTTTACCGTCATGCTCTTTAAGAACAGAAAAACGCTTAGGAAACCACCAAAGTGTAAAGGGTTGAATAAGCAGAGCAGGGACTAAGGCGAACTTGATTGCTATGGCATATGAAGCAATTTCAGTGGCACCAAAATGATCGGCGAGTAACCACCTGTCCATGCCTGATAAAGTAAATGTTGCCGCACCACCAATAAAGATGGGGCCTGCATAAGTAATTATACTTTTAAGATGTTTTATCGAAAAACTAATTTTTGTTTCTTTTAACTGAATAATACATAATATTATCGCAACAATGACTGAAGACACAGCGCCTGCTGCTAAGATACTGGTGATGCCCCATCCATTGATCAACCAATAAAAAGTAAGTGAAACTTGTAGTACTACCTTTAACATTGAAATGGTGAAAAATAATCCTGCTCGTTCAGTAATGCGTAACCAGGCTAATGGAATATTTATTAAGCCACCGACAGACAATGCTACGCCAAGTAAATACAGTTCATTTTCTGAGATATTTCCCGGTAAAAACGTCAATAACTCTTTCGAATAGAAATGGAAACTTGTGTAGGAAATAGCTGCAATGATGCCTGCAATGAATAAACATTCGGCTGCATGGTGTTGTTTTTGTTCAAGACCATCAGCTAAACCAACAAACCGATATAAAGCTTCGACTAAACCGAAGCCTAAAATGATGGATACAATATTAGAAAATACCACTAGAACTTCTAATCGGCCGTAGTCTGACGGTATTATATAACTGGTATATATAGGTAACATCACTAAAGAAATACCTTTCATTAGAAATATGCTTAAACCATAAAGGGCCGATTGGTTTAATAAGTTTTTATATCGACTACTTAGCATGTGGCCCCCTTATTAAGGCTTTTTGGTAAACATTAAATATCTGAGGAATAACCGAGTTACAAGAAAAGTTATTTCTAATATGTAAATAACTAAACAAGGACATTTTACTTCGTTGTGTCTTTGATAATGTCTGACCCTGTTTAATTGATTCAATAAAAGTTTTTTCGTTAAATGGTGGAATTAACCAACCACTAAGATCATTGATTACCACAGAGGAAATACCACCAATATCAAAACTAATAACAGGAATTCCTCTAACGAGTGCTTCAATCGCCACTAGTGGTAAGCCCTCCTCTCTACTGGTAATGCATAACAGACTTATCTTGGGCCAATGCGGGATCATTGACGTTACATGGCCCGCTAATTCCACGTTATCAGACGCAGCAGTGCTTATCTCATCTAGCATAGGTCCATCGCCATATATTGAAAAAGTGTACTGCGGCAACTGTTTAGCTAAACGAATAAATACATCGGGACCTTTCTCGTAACTTAAGCGTCCAACAAAAGCGACTTGCGTTGCTGGCGTGGTGGTTTTAAATGATTGACCAGGTAACTCAACAAAGTTTTGAATCACCTCTGCAGTCAAGTTTGACGATTTTTTTATTTGTTCAGATACACAGATGCAGGGATAAAAATGGGCGGTTAACCGGTCAAACCATGAATATAATCTAATTTTAATATTGCCTTTGTCACCAGCGTGAAAGGTGGAAACTACTGCTTTGTGGGCTAACTTACCGCTAATTCGACCTATAATCCCGGCTTTATAACCATGGGTGTGAACAAGATTCACCTTTGACTTTTTTAATAATTTATATAGCGCATTAATACTACCGTCTAATTTTATTAGTATTGAGCGAAGGAATTCTTCTGACTCAAAAACAGGATGTTCTCCATAGTTATTCAATAAAATAATCTGCACGCTATGACCTGATTTATGAAGGCCTTTAGCAAGGTTAGCCACATGTGTTTCGATGCCACCATAATCTCGGCTATCAAGTAATAACACTATCTTTAGATTTTCTGTTGTCATGATAAACCCCTACGAAACGTCTTATACATTGAAATTGCATAATCTAGGCCAATTAAAAAAGAAATTAGTAGGGGCTAAAGGCGTGATATATCAAAGAAAGGACTATTTATTCGCAAATTGCATAAATTACGAGAGCTTTGCAAAGCAAATTTGAAATGACAGATAGTTGGGCTGTGCTAATCAATAAAGTTCTATTTTTGAGCTAAAATCAAAGCATGATAGGTAATATAATTTTTATGAGGTGGTAAAACGATGGAAATGAGGTTAATCGTAGGGCTAATACTACTATTAATGCCAAGTCTACTTTGGTTGTTATTAAAGCCTATTCACTCGCCTTGGTGGTTAGAAAATATTTTATCAAGTCCCCTCATTATATTAGTTATTTTTAGTTTTTTGATGTTAGCGTTAAGCTACTTTTTCTCATACCTGCATAGTTTAAGTTATTATTTAAGTGGTTTTTTAGTTAACTTTATTTTAGTAATATTTTTAAATAATACAATCAATCTCACTAACCTAGCATGCAGTGATTCAGTTACTTTTTTCCAATTCAACATCAAGTATACTGAGAAGCAGCATGAACTCAGTGAATTGATAGAGCACCTTATTACTAATAAATATCAACTAATAGCATTACAGGGCGTAAGTCAGCATTCAAAACAGCAAATTGTCGAAAAGTTAAGCCCTTATTACCCCTACTTTATCCGAGATGAAAGTGAACATCAGCAAGTTTTTAGCGATCAATTATTGTTTAGCCGTTATGCTTTTTCTAAAATAAAGTATTATAAAAGTGGTCAACGTGCCTTTTTAATCGCGAGCCAATGGCATTTACCTGTTGCTGATATTAACTTGTATACTTTACATCCCCAGTCACCGCGTAATGAAAAGCTTTGGCGAAGCAGGAATAAAACTTTGTACCAATTAAACTATGCGCTAAAAAAATCACCAATGCATGATTCATCAGTTAAGGGCTCACAAGTAAATAATTTATTAATGAATCCTTCATTAGTCATAGGTGATTTAAATATTTCAAAACATTCAAGTCGAATAAATTTATTGAAGCAGGGCATGAATACTGAATTTGTGAATTCATGGCCAAACCAGCGCTACCTGGCTTCTTTCTTGGGTGTAGCCATTGACCATTTTTGGGTATCAAAACCAGCTACTATTTGTGAGCGGCAACGTATTAACAAATTTAATTGGTCAGATCATTATGCAATCAAAACTCAGGTATATTTTGAAAAGTAGTATTAGATAGATATATTAAGTAGCACTAGACTGGCAAGTTTCTTTCTAATATTAGCCATGAAGCGAGGAAACAAATGTTCAAGACGATAGGTTTCTCTTTGTAATTCGGCTAATAAGGAAGGATTATTTTTATCGTTTATGATCGAACCGATTAAGTTAACTTTTTTTAGTTTTAGTTTTTCAACGCTTTCTTGTATTAAGTTTGCTGGTGTCGTACCTGCTTCAATCACCAGTAATGTGCCTTCACAAACGTCGCAAATAATCTCTGCTGGTATATTACTTTGGTTGAGTGACGTTAGTGCGGAAGAATCAAAAACAATGCAATCAAAATCAGCTAACCATTTTTTTATTGAATCAAGTAATAAGTGGCTTTCTCTATACTGTAGTACATCATTAATATTTTGCGGAGCAGGCAATAAGCTATAACCTTTACCTTCAACTGTGATGATTTCATTTGCTGTAACATGCATGGTTATTGATTGTCGTAAAGCTTGTGATAAAGCAGGATTAAAGGTGTTCATTTCAACCAGTAAAACCTTTTTTCCAACAGCTTGCGCTCGTTCAACAAGCGCCTGAGCAACCGTGGTTTTACCTTCTCCTGCTTTAGCTGATGTAATGGCTAATGTTCTGTAACCTGAGCCAATCGTTTGATTATAAATCGCTTCAACCTCAGCGTAATGAATCGGTAATTCTTGCATATTATAACCCTCCAACAATGGCAACCAGTGAGACAACGCTAAGCATATCTTTGACATTGGCCATAAAGACATTCCAATTACTTTGGGATACATCAGGTACAAATATTGTGTCACCCACACGTACTAGTGGCAATTTAGTGAAGTCAGGGTGCTCAATAAACTTCTCCAAATCAAAAGCTTGACTGACATTTTCTTCGGTTTCACTTCGAGAAATATTTACTACCATAATTTTTTCTAAGTAAGCGGTTTTAGTAGGTCCACCTGATTCGGCTAAAATATCTAAAATGGTCATATCAGCGCTGAACTTGTAACGTCCAGGGCTTTCTACCGCGCCAATTATTCTTACCGTTTGTTCTTTTTTATTGTCAATCCATGGCTTGTTTCTTTCTGGAACATAAATAGTGTCACCTGACTTTACTTGAGGTAATAATGTTTCGTCGCCAGTTTCAAAGTACAAACCTAAATCAAGGGTGCTTACTTTACTTTGATATTTATTACGATGAGTAATTTTTATATTATGAATATCCGCATGTTGATTAGGCCCATCCGCCGCGGAAAGTATATCTAAAATATGTAATTTATTATTAAAGGCATAACGTCCAGGTTGCCCTACTTGACCGAAAACATAAATTGAGGACTCTTGAGATTGACGTAACCAGCGCGCTTTATTATCGATAACATCACGTGGTCGCTCACTGATAATAATAGTGTCTCCTGCTGCAACTTTAGGTAACAAGGAGAAGTCGCCACCTTCTGTGATGAAGTTGTCTAAATCGAAAGGCTCCATTCGCTTTGATTGTCCTTTCTTTAGTACCCTTACTTGGGACATGTCAGCATCTTGAGTAGGTCCTCCTGCGTGCGCTAAAATATCAAGAAAACTCATCTCATCCCCCCATTCGTATCGACCCGGTTTTTTCACAGCTCCCATGATTCTGATCGATCTATCAGGCGTGATTTTAAGCCAAGACTTTTCATTCATGTCAGTTTTTTCAGGGACAAAGATAGCATCACCCGGCGAGACTGTCGGTGTAGTTACTTGGGTTAATCCTTCGGTATAAGCTTGTAAATCGAAAGCATCAACTTCCCCTGTTGTGCGAATAATTCTAATTTTTCTCGACTCGGCAAAGCGAGTGGGGCCACCAGCATTGGCTAATATATCAAAAAACTTTGTACCGGCTGGTGCTTCATATGCCCCAGGTTTAAAAACTTCCCCCATAACATAAACTGTACGTAAACCACTTTTAACTTCTTCTTCTTGGATGGGAATGAATAAGGTTGATCCGGGCATTATTTTTGGCATATGAGAGGCATCGCCCGTATCTAAATAGGTTTTTAAATCGAATAACTCAGGTGAACCGTTGTTAATGACGCGGATATGCTCCACACCGGCATAACGAGTTACGCCGCCAGCCCTCATTAACATATCAACGACAGTATTGCCTTTTTTAAAAGAGAATACGCCAGGTTTGAGTACTTCACCAAATACTTTTATTGCTGTTTCTGCCTCTGAGCCATCGCCACTAGCGGATAACGTTGCTGCATCAAAGTCCATTTGAACATTACCAATTAAAGGCGAGGCGGGTACAAAGATAACATCTAAAGGTTCTATGCTGGGTAAAATTGAAAAATCACCAGTGTCTAAATATTTTTTATAATCAAAGACGGTTACTTTACCTTGACGATTTAACTGTATTCTATCTAGTTGTGCGCCTGCTCTAGCACCGCCAGCTTGTTGAAGCGCCATTTGTATGTTGCCGTCTTCTGGTAAATCAATCATTCCTGGCACTTTAACAAAGCCTAATACTTGAATAGGTACTCGTCTTTCGATTAAGTACACTTTAAAGTTATTGATTGCGCGGTATTCTTCACCTAATAGTTTGGCGAGATCTTTATTTACTTGTGTTAGTGTTTTACCAACAATTGAAACGTTACCTATTTCAGGTAACTTGAGCGACCCATCACGTTTTACTTGAAAGGGCTTTTCAAAGTCAATTTCACCGGGGATTTCAATTTGTAGTACATCACCAGAACGAATGATAATTTCAGCTGATTGAGAATTATTCATAACAAATATACAACTCAGCATTGCTATTAATAATTTGCACATGGTCAAATATCCTTTTTACCGCTGGTATTTAAAAATAGGGTTATCGAGGTATAGCGATTAAATACTCTTGAAATATCACTGTGCTCAACTTCTCTAATATCTTCTTCACCTTTGTTTTTTACAATAATTTGTGAAGACTCAATGCCTTGTTCAATAAAATATTTTGCAACGCTTTGCGCTCGTTTTTTACTTAATTGACTATTATAGGTAGTGCTACCTTTGCTATCTGCATGTCCGATGATGAGCAATGTTGAATTAGGATAACTTTTAATTAATTCAATCAGTTTATTGAGTGAGGAGTAATATATGGGCTTAATTTTGTCTTGGTTAAAATCATGCAATGTTTCAGTAATTACTATGTTATTTTTTTCAGTAGTCTTCTCTTCCTTCACATCAATTGCTGTTTTAGCTATTGATGAGTCTTCACATTGATTGTAATCACCTTCATCGTACCAACGTTTAAGTACTGTTTTTTTATTGGAGTAGCCACAACCTAACTGGCCATTTATATAGTGATTTATACAATTTATTTTACGAATTTGCCGGTCAAAATTGACCAACGTTATAAAAGCATCTTTTTCCATTTCGGCATTATGTTCTGCTGTTGCACGTGTTAAATACGATTGTGCGATAGCTAATTGCCCTGATATACATCGTTTAGATTCTTGTTGCTCTAATCTTAATAGTTGAGACTCTGCGCTGGTAATATAAATCTTCATTTGCGCTTTGTTTAACTTTTCAGATATTTCAACATTTGATAATAGTTGAGCATCGGATGTTGATGTTTTTGATGCACTACATGCTGATAATGCCATGACAGCGCATAGTGACACCAAAACAGGGTTAGTATTCATTAGCTGGCAACTTGCAAGTTGGGAGATGTTTCAAAGTAACAATTGATACTTTGGTAACAATTGATTGTTTTATCTAAAAATAGCATTTGAAATAGCTCTAGTGGTTGCTGTGTTAATCCAGTGACGGAAACACTAAAGCCTTTAGCAGCCATTCTTTTATATAGATAAACGATTGCACCAATACCTGAAGAATCGATAAACGGTACTTGTTCGAGATCGAAGATGATATTGGTACTAAACTTACTGTAAGCTTCTATATCATCTTTCATGACCTTGACCGAATCGGCATCAAAGTTTCCATTAAGTTTAATAATAAAATCGTTATTTATGTTATAAGTTTCATTTAGCATAATAAACCCACCTTTTAAGTTAATACACAGTAGGTAATGCAAAGTTTGAGCCAAAAAAAATAACATTAATTATCAATGCGTTAGTATTTTTGTTTTCTATTAAACCTAAAATAGTAAATAAAAAATGCAAATTGCGAATTGCGAGATGCGAATTAAGATCCACTAGTTGATTATTGAGAAGGGGTTTGTTCAATGCAGATAATAAATAGAAGTAGAGCCTTAATCTCGTTGAATGAGTTCAAACAACTGATCTCGATAAAATGGCTGCTGATGCCTGCCGCCATTATCCCCAGGAAGTTTGGCAATGGTATAAGGTTTACATAGTTCGATAGAAGTAGAAACGCGATGACAGGGGATTAAGGAATGAACAGTTTTTGTTAATCCGAGACCCCTAATAAATTCAAGTTGGTAGTGTATTTCGTCGTGTTGGTTGTAGTTGCCACCGAATTCGTCTTCAACATTGGTAATGAAATATACTTTTAGTTTGCTGTTATGATTAATAACATCGATGACAGCTTCCATTAATAAACAGGGTAGGCTACTGGTAAAAAAGCTACCTGGACCAATAAATAACACATCTGAATTTTTTAAAGTATTTAATACTTCTTTACTTGGCTTAACTGCAGGTGTTAATACGAGTCTATTAATGCCTTGGCTAGCGTGGTCATCAACTTCAACTTCGCCAACATGACATTGTTCACCTGAATAGCTTACTAACTGAGTCACAGCATCAGACATAGGTAAAATGTTTGCTTTAATACCTAAGTATTCCCGCATTACCTGTACCGTCTCTGTCGGCCTGATACAAAGAGAGTCAACAGCGCAAAACATTAAGTTGCCTAGGCTATGCCCTGATAGATCGCCTACATTGTCAAATCGGTATTCAAATAGCAATGATTTAGTTGAGGGCTCTTTAGCTGAGGCTGATTTACTTAACTTTGACAAACAATAGCGTATATCCCCCCAAGAAATTGTATCGCAACTTTCTCTTAAGCGGCCAGTAGAACCACCATTATCGGTAGTACTAACAATACCTGTTAAATTGACAGAATCAAACTCATTAATAATCTCTAGCAGATGCCCTAAACCATGGCCACCGCCAATACATGTCACATTAATATCTGTCATAGGCTGATCCTTTTTTGAAGCGATATCATTGACCTCGGCCTAACACCATAATAAGTAGAGTTTTGAACACTATTTTTAAATCCATTAACAACCATGTATGTAGTTTAGTAAGTGATAGTGAGTATGCAAAGTCATAACCTATTTTAGTTTTAACATCATCAATGCAGGTATCATATCCTTGATGTACTTGAGCTAACCCTGTAATTCCAGGTGTCATGTCGTAAGTACGCTCAGAGTAAAAAGGGATTTCTTTGTCTAGTTCTATCACAATTTCAGGCCTTTCTGGTCGCGGACCGATAAGTGACATATCACCCTTAATAACATTGATAAACTGAGGTAGCTCATCAAGACGAACTTTTCTAAGTAATCGACCAATAGCAGTTAACCTATTATCGTTACTTGTTGCCCAAACAGCACCAGAGTTAGCTTCCGCATTAGTCACCATAGTGCGGAATTTGACCATGTTAAAATGTACCACTTTTCCATCTTTCATTTTACCTACTCTTAATTGACAATAAAAAATGTCACCCTGTGAAGATAGTTTTATCATGAGTGCAATAACTATAAATAAGGGCGATGTAAATATCAGACAGACTATTGAGAACACTAAATCAATGGCTCTTTTAAGTAATGAGATACTTGGGTGTACGAAGCTAATGTGTTTCATATGTACTCCTAAATTTTAGTCCAAACTTTTTCTTGTAAACCAAAGATGTATTTTAAAGAGCCTTTTAAAGCGACCCAATAACCATTGATTAAATAACAGATTAATCTTAATGCATTTAATTTGGGTGAAATATCAAATAGATTAATGATCATAACCAAGCCATATAAAGATATTTGGCAAGCCAATAGTGATAAGAAAAAAGAGTGGATCGGTACAAGATAACTATTACTAATAAAGATGAATATAAAGATAAAAGGCATGACAGCTCTTAATGCTTTACCTGAAGCGAAGTTTATAGCGTTCCAGCCGTATTTGGGTGATAACAAAGGCAACAAATAGATGAGTTGTTGAAAGTTACCCGCTGCTATTCTTAAACGCCTACTCATGTCTTGCTCTAAATTGACTTGCTCAAGCTCGATGGCAATGACTCTAGGCTCATATATCACACGGTAGCCTTGCTTAATAACATTCATGGGGATCAAAAAGTCGTCATTAATGGTGTCTGCCGGAACATCTTCGTAACAAGATTTTCTTAGCGCGTAAAAAGCCCCGTGAGCTCCAAGTACACTGGCTATAGAGCTTTCTCTAGATTTAACCATTGATTGATATTTCCAGTAACATTGTTCCCCAGCAGTTCCTTTTTGAACAAACTTATACCCCCCTGAAACAGCGCCAACAGTAGGGTTTTTAAAGTGACTATCTAACATCAGTAAGCTATTAACAGGTAACAATGCCGAGACATCACTAAAGACGATATTGTCAAATTTTGCGATTGCGACACCTTTTTTGAGTGCAGCTACTTTGCCATTATTATCTTTTAAATTGACCAATTGCACTTGTAAATCATGGCAAGCAAGTTCAGCTACTGTTTCAACTGCAATTTGATGAGTATCGTCTTGGCAACCATCACAAAGCAAAATCAATTCATAGCGATCACTGGGATAGTCGATAACACTTAAGTTTCTAATTTTTTCCGCAATAAATTTAGCTTCATTAAATGCTGGGATAATAATAGAAAAACGATTTAGTTTTTTGTCTTGGGCGCTAAAAATATAACGACGTTTTTTAATTACCGGGTTAAGTTTATTTGTCTTCTTATGCTTAGTTATTACCTTAAGCATTAATGGATAAATAGCATGATGGTAGATGACTAAAAATACCGCCACAGCAAAGAGAATGATCATTATTAGGTCTAACATAATTTACACCTTAGATTCTGTTGAGTCAGTGATACATATTGATTAATCATCTTATTGATTGAACGTTGCTTTTCTACAAAGACTCTTGGTGATTGATTAGTTTGTTGATTGAGTGAGCGTAGCAGTGCTTGTGATAGCAATATTGGATTATTAGGTTCAACAATAAGACCTGTTTCACTACAGACCGCTTCCTTACATCCGCCAACATCAGTTAATACTGCAGGTACTCCACAGGCTTGAGCTTCTAGAGGGGATAAAGGTAGGCCTTCGTTATTTGATGAGAGGCAGAAAACATCAAGTAGAGGGTAGAATGTTGTCATATCATCAACGTGACCTAAAAAGAAAACTCTTTGTTGTAAGTTTAATTTAATGACCAGCGCTTTTAACTCTTGCTCTAAACTACCTGTTCCTGCGAGTAACAAAGCAATATCACTGGGTAAATGATGTAATGCTTTAATTAATACATCATGTGCCTTTACTGTTTCTAATCGAGCGGCACAACCAATGAACCTAAGTTCTGTTGGTAACTTTGCTTGTTTGATCAATAGTCGTTTATTTATTGTTGAGGGCTTAAACTTATTGGTATCTATACCATTAGTAATGACAATCGGATTTAAAGGTGGCATTAAGCGATTAACTTGCTGGGCAACAAATCTGGCGTCAGCAACATAAATAGGGTGAACCAAAGCAATAACTAGTTTTTGTAATAATCTCGCCTTACCATTCGCTAGATGCCATGCATCATGTTCGGTATGTATAATATGTTTTACGCCAGCGAGTCTTGCAGCAATACCACCATAAACTAATGGTCCTATGTGATGGGTATGGACATACATAGGGTTAATCGTTGTAAAAAATTCAGCTAATTGGCTAAAAATATTGACCTGCCAACCCGGTTTTTTGTTTAGTGTATGAATAAATTTCTTAAAACCATCAATATTATTCCAGTAACATTTGACGTTATGTTTTTCTAGAGAAATGATGTGAACATCAAAAAAGGGTTGTGCAGCACGTTGAAACTCTAATGCCAGGCTTTCTATACCACCAGGTTTTAAGTGTTGTACAACATGAACTATGACTGGTTTCATAAGTCTTCTCCTAATGTATTTATACTCTCAAAAGGTTGTGGGCCAATTCTTGGTAACCGAGTTATTATTGGCGTTGAAGTGATTAGTTCTAGCTGATATCTTGCACGAATTGATGTATCGGCCAACTCAGAAAATAAAGCTAAACCGCCACCTAAAAATAGTCCGCCAATAATGCCGGCTAATAAAAACATTGAAAGAGGGGAATTAGTCGGAGAACTCGGTTGGTATGGCTCGTCGATTATTTTGATTCTTTCAGGTTGCTCAAAACGACCAAGTGCTCCCGTTATTTTTGCCTTTTCATAGCGGTACAATAAGTCACTGTATAAACCTCGTTGAACTTTAAGATCTCTTTCTAGCTCAAGTAATTGTCTTTCCATTTCACCTGTCCCAGCTAGTGAGGTTTTTAATGTTTTACTTTGTTTTTCTATCGAGTTAATTTCTTCTCGAATTTTTTCTACATGACTGTCAGCTAATTGTAATTCTTGCAATTGTGAGACTAATAGTAAGTTTTGATTTTTATCAAGGTCACCATCTTGCATGCTACTGGCCACTTCCCATAAACGATTCAAGTCAATGTCAGTTATTTTGTATGAAGCTCTACTTTGGGTCTCACGTTCTTCTTCAAGCTGCGACAATTTCCGTATGGCCGCTTCAACTTTGCTATGTTGGTCAGTGTAACGAGAGCGTAAAATGGCAAGTTCGCTTTTAGTTGTTACAATATTTTGTTCAATCTCACTCATGACTGGGTCAACTTGAGCAAGTCGCGTACGAATAGTTTTTTTGGCGGCAATAGCACCGGATAATTCAATTTTTCTTTGTTCTAGTAACATACTTAACTGACTAAAACGGTTGCTTTTTGCACTGTAAAGTTGAGGTAGTTGCTCTGCATTGTATTGTTTGAAATTAGCTAACTTCAACTCTGCCTTTTGTAAGTCAGCTGTTTTTAATGATAATTGTGTGGTTAGAAATGATTCAGAGGCATCAATTGCTGATATTTCAGGTGCTAATAATTTCTCTAAAAATCTCGCTCTGACTGCAAGCAGGACATTAACTATATTTTCAGGCGAATCGGCTTGGTAAACAAGGTTTACCAAGTCTTTACCTATTAATTTTACTTTAAGCGCTGAGGATAACTCTTTAACTAATTGATCCTTTTGAAAGTTTGTTGATTTGTCATCGATTAGCGCTAAATCTTGCGCGACACTAATTAAGGTATGACGACTATGGAGTAAGGTGTCTAACGTGGTCATACGATTTTCTAAATCAGTTGATACCGATAAGTCTTCAAGGAAAGGGTTCATTTTTGCACTTTCTTGTACCAATATTGTGGTATGCGTTTGCCAATTTCTTGGAGCAATAAAGCAAATAATAACTGCGATAATAGGTAATGTGATTGCTGGAAACATAATCAAATAGCGATGGCGCCATATAGCTGACAAAATAAGATGTATATTTATAATGATGGAAGTCGTCATCTTAAACCCCACTAACTAAGTCAATAGTGTCAGTTGAAAGGTTAGGAGCAAACTTGATGGTTACTCTATTGTTGAAGTGACTAATATACTTGCGTAATACTTCAGCTCGCGCCATTGAAAGTGCTAATTGCTTTAGACGGTTTGTGCCTTTAGCTGGTGCTATGCTAATGATAAAGGTTTGATTTTTGTTGATGACTAAACTGATGAACCTAATTTTATCATGGTAGTTTAATTCTTTATTATGCAATGCATAAGCAAAGGTGTGACTTTGATTACTCGTTTGAATACCACTCTTGGTCTTTATTGAAGTGCCTTTTATAGGGAGGTTTTGTTTTACTCGTTTTTGTGAGTTGCGTAATGCTTGAATGCTGGTTAAAACACTTTTATTCACTGCACGGTATTTCACTGAGTTACTTTGTAAATTATCTTCTCGTTCGATTAAGGCAATAGAGTCATTTATCGATGAAGAAACACAGCCCGTACAAAACAACAGGATAATGTTAAAAAGGCACTGTAACGAAAAATGTTTCATGTGGCGTTTCCTGAGTTGGTAATACTTACGCTTATATTAGGTAATTCATATAACGTGCCACAATGTTTGTTGTTGTTTTATCAGGGGTTTTAGTGTTTTAAAATTGATTTGAGTAAATGTAAGATGGCTTTTCGCGTAATGCATTTTAAAATGAGAGTTAGTTAATTCGTTTGAGCGTTAGAGAAGATGAATGTTAGAAAAGGTGAATGGCGTAGATAGAGAAATCAAAAAATACAAACTAACCAAATCATACTTAATAATATCGATGAATAAGTTAGTTTGTAAAAGTGGAGTAGGTTTAAATTGTTATTTTCCAGCTTTGGCCAGATTCCGTTATATTCCAATAAAGCGTTACGGGTTGAGCCCCATTTTCAATGGGCCAAATTTGCGCGACTAGCATTAATTCCGCATTACTTAAGGATAAGGTGAATTCCTGCTCTAACGTGGTTAGTGTTGTTCTTAACTTGCAACTATCATAGTTAATTTTCACCTCATCATTTTCTTTGGTAAAATCTGTACAGATATTAATAAAGTAGCTGACTGTGGTTGAAGGTGATACAGGAACTGTAATATCTACATCAGTATTTGAGATAAAATTAAAATCAGGATCACTTACTAATTCGCTTGTAGTAATTGTCGGTTCATTTACCACTTGGGTTTTAGCTATTACAGTCACCGCGCTTTCCTCTTCTTCACCCCCTCCACAGCCAGCTATTGTTATACCTATGATGATGTTCAGTATTGTGAGTTTGATTAGATGATTTTTCATTATCGCTTTCCTTATATTGATAATTTTGATGTTAATCAATTTTAGGTTAATAAAGTTTAGAGCTAACAGCATTACTTTGAGAAAACCAACTGGATGATTTATTACCATTGGTTTCAACAAAGATTTGAAAATCAGGATAGGCTTGTATTAAATCGACCCTTTCAATGGGGTGCTTCCATTCTTCCTGTGAGCCAGGATTAATAGCAAGCGCCCAAGGCAAACCTGAGCTTGTTTGATAGTAATAATTATTAGCTTCTTGTGTTGCATCCTCAGCAACGCCAAACCTACTTGGATCTACCTTAGAGGTGGGGATTTTGTTTTTTAAATGAATCTCTAGTGCTCTACCCGGGTGAAAAAACAGATCGCCATGATAAGTGGCATCTTGAGCAAATATAAACGGATTATACGGAGCT
>Ga0209291_1000645_pt1 | contig 32994 bp, 26 predicted proteins | sample GOMGulsemesocosm_FD_184633 | JGI IMG/M metagenome (GOLD analysis project Ga0209291, IMG submission 184633) | Methane-oxidizing microbial communities from mesocosms in the Gulf of Mexico - GOM9B Gulf of Mexico (SPAdes) (version 2) | ecosystem: Environmental > Aquatic > Marine > Cold seeps...
ATGCCTGCATTACAAAAAATTGAAATCAACAAAAAAGGTACTGTTCGTAGAGCAAGAATCTTTTACTTTAGAGAGCTTACTGGTAAGAAAGCTAGAATTAAAGAAAAAAGAACTAGATCATAATTATCGATCTTATCTAAATAAAAAAAATCCTGTCTTTCGACAGGATTTTTTTTATGCTATATTTTTATGTGTTTACAAATTAAGCAACAAACTCTTTCAGCACATCAATTACATAATCAATTTCTTCTTTTGTATTATACTTAGAAAAAGAGAAACGTAATGATGGCTTCATCATATCATCACCTTTAAGAATTTCTGTTAATACGTGAGATCCTTTTGAACTTCCACTCTGACATGCACTTCCTTTAGAACAAGCAATTCCTTTTAAGTCTAACTGAAACAATACGATCAACGCTTTTTGAGCAGTTACCGGCAACAACATATTCACTAAAGTGTAGGTGCTTTTTTCCATATCACCAGACAAACCATTAAATTTTATAGACGGAATAGCTTTAGTTACTTCTTCTATAAAATATTTTTTCAAACCTTTAACATAAACACTATCCTTTTCAAGGTTTTCATACACATCTTTAAAAGCAACATCCAAGCCAACAATATTGTGTGTTGATTCAGTTCCTGCTCTAAAACCACGCTCTTGACCTCCACCAAAAATAAGTGAATTCAACCCAGTGTTTTTACGCATAAAAACAAAACCAACTCCTTTAGGTCCATGAAACTTATGTGCACTTACCGCGCAAAAGTCAACTTTCACCTTACTTAAATCAACATCATAATGCCCAATAGACTGAACAGTATCGCTATGAAACAAGGCATTATATTTTTGACAAATCTCTGAGGTTTTTTCAATATCTAATATATTTCCAAGCTCATTATTCACATGCATTAAACTAACTAAAGTTTTACCTTTATCTTCTTGCAACAACTCTTCTAAACTACTCAAAACAACACTTCCGTTTTCGTCAGTTTTCACATAATCTACAATTGTTTCAAAACAACCTTTTAAAGCTTCAGCAGAATGACCTATTGCATGATGTTCAATTTTACTCGTAATAATTCTTTTTACACCAAGATCTCTTACTGCAGAATTCAAAACAAAATTATCCGCTTCAGTTCCTCCAGAAGTAAATATTATCTCTGAAGCAGAAACCTTTAGCTGTTTTGCTATATTCTTTCTTGTTTGTTCAATTAATGATTTAGCACTTCTACCAAAACTATGAGTTGATGATGGGTTACCATAATCATTTGTCAAACACTCTGTCATTGCTTTCACTACATTTTCACTTACGTTTGTTGTAGCAGCACTATCAAAATATACTTTCTTCACCTAATACGTTATTTAATGTTCATAAAAAAGGGTTGGTAAATTTAAGTCAAATAAAGTAATTACCAACAATTATTCGTTAATTTGTACTTCACTAAAAAAAGTAGCTTTTTATGACGCGACTAATTCTTTTAACAGCTTGTTTTATTACACTTATATCATGTAATGATGGAGATGTATTTGTTTCAGAATTACATTTTCCTGAAACACTTCAATACTGTGAAGGAAATACGGACTTAATAGTATATTCAATAAAAGAATCTCCTTACGAATCATTATCTATAAAACTACCTATTAGTGATAAGGATAATTTCACAACCATAAGTACTACAGACCCAACAACCCCACTATCAACTACCAATACATTTAATTACAGGTCATACTCAGGAGATCCATCAAATATATTTTGCAACTCTTTACCCCCTTCATCCCCTGCTATATTAAGTAACTACACTGCAATTAGCGGAACTGTAACCTTTACAACCACACTTATAGAAGATGACAACGATGGTATCCCAGCTAATTTAGAAGACGATAATACTGATGGAGATAATAATCATTTAACAAACCCACGTGACACTGATCTTGATGGTATTCCGGACTATTTAGATTCTGATGATGACGGTGACAATGTTCCCACAGCTAATGAAAAACCTGATCCAAATAGTGATGGAGATATTTCAGACGCTCAAGACACTGACGGAGACAACATTCCGGACTATTTAGACCCCGATGATGATAATGACGGAACAATTACTCGATATGAGGACACGAATAACGATAACGATCCAACAACAGACATTACAGACCCTGTGGTTGGATATGATTATTTAAATGATCAAATAACAACCCAAACTATTAATGACATCTATAAAGACCATACTAAAACACAAAATTACAGTTGTAAAATAACTATTCAAGAGGCAATTTTAATCCATAGTACTACTTTTGAAAAATTAAAATATGACAATAATTTTATAGGAACAATAAATACTGTTATCTCTGACTTTAGCTTCCCAGTTACTTTTAACTAAAAAGCATTACATCCCTACAAAACAGCTCTTTATCCCGAAAACAAAAGAATGTTAAGAAATAAACCTAAATTGTTTACAAAAAGACATAAATAAGTTCTATTTTTAATACACAAGTATTATTTTAGCAATCAAATACAGATAGTTATGAAAAAAATTACATTATCATTAATAGCTCTATTAGGTATTCCAACTCTAATGTTAGCACAGGATTTATACGTATCTCCAAGCAGTTACATGTTTGTTCAAGATGAAGTTGTATTCGTTAATGACGATATACAATTAGAAGCTACTGATTCAAACATCTATTTAAGAGAAGGTGCTCAGTTAGTTCAAAATACTGATTCAAAAAACTCAGATATTGGTGAGCTATCTGTTTACCAAGAACAAACAACTGGTGTTTATGAATACAATTACTGGTGTTCACCAGTAGGCGTTGCTGATGCATCGATGACTTCAAATATGAATTTTGATATTACAAATTTACACAAACCAACAAGCCCTGCGTTAAGTTCTGATGTAACTACAGCTACTTATGGCACTACTGGATCTTACCAAAGCACCGCAACTGCAATAGCAAAATATTGGTTATGGCAAATGCAATCAGGAGGAGGATACGCTAACTGGAGCCATGTTACTGACACAGGAAATGTAGCAACAGGTTTTGGTTTCACAATGAAAGGTAGCCCAACAGCTAACAACACAATAGACTTTAGAGGTAGACCAAATAATGGAACATTAACTATCCCTTGTTCATTTAGTGGTACTGACAGTGACCCAAACTCTGGTCTAGACGATCAAGTTGAGACATTAACTGGAAACCCATACCCTTCAGCAATGGATTTAAAAAGATTTTTAATGCACCCTACTAATAAACCTTTATTGGATAGTGGTATTTATTTCTGGGAACAAAAAGCGGTAGGTTCACACTATTTAGCAAGCTATGAAGGTGGTTATGCTGTTTACACTCCAGGTGCTATAGTTCCGGACGGTGACTACAACAACCCTTTACATGGAAATTGGGCAGATAATGGTACTTATGCAAATGTAGCTTTTTCAGCATATAATAACGCAGGAAACCAAATGGGAAATTCAGGAGGATCTAGTGCTGATTATAAAAACAACAATGAAAGAAGATACGCTGCAATTGGACAGGGTTTTATGATTAGAAGCCTTGACAATGGAGGAGCTGCTGCAGGCGGTAATGCTATTATTGAAAATTCTATGAGATTATACTTTAAAGAAGACTCTACTACTGGTGGTAATGGTTCTATTTTTGGAAGAACATCAAGTTCTACAGAAGCTAAAGCTATGTCTCACAATGGACTTGATTACCAAGAATTAGTTAATAACCCAAATGCAATTCCTGAAATTAGAATTCACACAAAAATTAATGATACTTATTACAGAGAAAATGTATTAGCTTTTAGAAACAACACAAACCTTTCTTATAACAAATTTTGCGATGGAAGAAATCCATTAGTATTAGGGTCTGACACTTATTTTATTGCAGACGATAAAAAATTAGTTATAAAATCAATTGAGTATGATATTGACACAAGATTACCTTTTGGATTAAATGCTGACAATGACACAAACACATATAGCGTAACTATTAATTCATTAACTAATGTTTCCGACAACGTTGAAGTATTTGTATATGACAAAGAAGAAGACACTTATACAGATATTAGAAACGGAGCTTTTGAGATTACTTTAGCACAAGGAGAATACGACAACAGATTTGAAGTTGTATTTAAAGATGCTTCAAAAGAATCTAATGAAGAAATTTTAATTACTGAAGCTGAAGTTACTGGTTCATTTACTGTATTCCAAAACAACTCAAACAATCAATTGGTTATTAAAAACCCTAAGTCTTACATCGTAAAATCTTTTACTATGTATGATGTAACAGGGAAATTAATTTACAATAAGCACAATCTAGGTAATGATACTGAGTATACATTCCCAACTAACACACTAAGTACTGGAGCTTATATTACAAAAGTAACTACTGATCAAAATTTTGAAATCACTAAAAAAGTTATTGTAAATAATTAACACTTCAATTTATATATAAAAAAAGCCAAAGCTCTGCTTTGGCTTTTTTTATATATAAATATTTCCCAATAACAACATAAATTCACTTCTGCTTTGTAAATTGCAAAAAACTAAATATTCGTTTGCATATTATGTCTTTTAAAAAGCTCAACATACCAATAAAAGAATCCCTGGAACGACTAGGAATTACTACTCCTACTCCATTTCAAACAAATATACTCCCTAAAGTAAAAGGTGGTGCTGATGTATTTGGAATTGCACCAAAAGGCTCTGGAAAAACGACGGCAATGATCATCAATACGATGCAAAAACTGAAAAGTGAAGCATTTGATGACTCTCCTAGAGCATTGATTTTTGTAAAAGATAAAAAAGCCGCTTTAAGTTTAGAAGCCGAATTTAAAACATTTACAAGATATACTGACTTAAGAGTTTATACCGTTTATGATGAACAAGGAATTGATCATCAAAAAGATGATATCTACTATGGTGTAGATATTGTAATTGCTACACCTAAAAGATTAAGCAAGCTATACCATATTAATGGAATTCACTTAGGAGAACTACAGTTACTTATTATTGAAGATGCTGAATTTTTAGCAAAAAATAATTTACACGCTGATATTATACGTTTATCTGAAAGCATTACTAAATGTCAGTATTTAATTTTTGCTGATAAATATTATCCTAGGTTTGATCGTTTTAAAGACTCATATATGTCAAACTCACAATTAATAGAATTATAAAAATATATGCTTGCTATATTAAAAAAAGAAATAAACTCCTTTTTCTCTACTTCTATTGGCTACTTAGTAATTGGGATTTTCTTAATCACTAACGGGTTATTTATTTGGGTTTTTAAAGGAGAGTTCAACATCTTAGATTACGGATTTGCAGATTTATCAGGGTACTATTTTATTGCTCCATGGATATTTATTTTCTTGATTCCTGCAATTACTATGAAGAGTTTTTCTGAAGAAAAAAAACAAGGCACATTAGAAATACTTCTCACAACTCCAACTAGAAATAGTCAGTTAGTATTAGGAAAGTTTTTAGGCGCATTTATACTTATCATTTTAGCCTTACTTCCTACTCTTTTATACATATACACAGTACACCAATTAGGGAATCCCATTGGGAACATTGACCTTGGGAGTACTTTTGGAGCATATATAGGATTACTAGGTATAGCAATGATTTATTGTGCTATAGGGATTTTTACATCCTCAATTAGCAATAATCAAATAGTAGCATTCATCTTGGCTGTCTTTTTTTGTTTTATTATGTATTATGGTTTTGAAGGACTTTCAGAAATCACAGGAAGATCAATTGAAAAAATCGGAATAAAATCACATTTCAACAATATTAGTAAAGGAATTATTGACACAAGAGACATTATGTATTTCTTTAGTGTTTCAGCTTTATTTTTGTTTTTCACAAGTTTAACATTAACAAAAAATTAATGATCATATTCACTCCTGTATTAATCATTTCATGCATCGCTATTGTTGTACTACTATACTTATTCATCAACACAATTGATGATTCAAAAAAATGGTTAAATACTATTATAGCTATATTAATCACACCTTTAATGTACTTTTACATATGGTATCCAATATCCACTATTTTCCTGCCATATCATCATCATAAACAATTTAATAGTACTCAATGGAATGAAAAACCAGGATTGCGCTATGAGATGATTGACAATATGATTGAAACTGATTTTTTAATTGGAAAATCGAAAGAAGAAGTCGCAAAATTACTAGGAAAAGTACAATGGCTAAGCTGGAATGAAGCTAAAAAAGGTTTTGATCCAAATGTATGGAACTACGGATTAGGACTAATACCAGGAGCTTTTGAAGACATCAAAGAAGATGCTGAAATTACATTTAAGAACAATAAAGTAACTCTTGTAAAACTTTCTCAAGCTGATTATACTTTTGAAATTAAAAAAGAAGAGAGTAATAAAAAACTCGATTCTATTAACGCAATATTTAAGGCTAAATAAATGGGGATTAAAAACATCATCACAAAAGCACTAATTGGGTTAGTTGCTGCTATAGCAATAAATTATATATCAAGTTACGTATATACACGACTAGACATCACTAAAGATAAAAGATATACACTTTCTGAAGCTACAATAAATACTATTGCATCAACTCAGGAACCGATTTATATCGATATTTTTTTAACTGGCGAAATGCCTTCTGAATTCAAACGCCTTCAAACAGAAGTAAAAGTATTACTAGAAGAGTTTTCAGAAATCAATGATAATTTAATTATTTCATACGTTAATCCGAAAGAAGAAAACCCAGACATCGATGCTCTAAATTCAATAATGATGGAATTTGGAATGACTCCATTACGAGTAGACGGAAAACAAGAAAACGGCAAAAAGACACAGGAAACAATTTACCCTTGGGCTGTTATCAATTATAACAAAAAGAACGAAAAAGTATCACTCGTAAAAACAAATTCAAATAACTCAATTGATAGAATTAATAACTCTGTTCAGCATTTAGAATATGCTTTTGCCAGTGCTTTTAAAAAGATAACAGGTAAAAAAGAGAAAAAAATTGGCCTTTTACGAGGTAATAATGATTTAGAAAGTAAATATGTTTATGATTTCTTAACTTCATTAGAAAGAAGCTATCATATCATTCCATTTGATTTAGACTCTGTAAACACAAAACCTATACAAACCTTAAAAGAGTTAGAGCAATTAGATTTAATAATTGCTGCTAAACCTCAAAAAGCTTTTTCTGACAAGCAAAAATATGCTTTAGACCAATATACCGTTAACGGAGGAAAATCATTATGGTTAATTGACAAAGTACATGCCGAAATGGATAGTATATCACAACGAGGAGAAACACTTGCTTTAGGGAAAGACTTGAACCTTACCGACATGTTTTTTCAATATGGATTTAGGGTAAATCCTGTTTTAGTAAAAGACGCCTATTCTGCAAATATCCGAACACTTGATAACAATAACCAACCAAGTCAAGCTCCTTGGTTTTACAACCCAGTTGTAATACCAAAAATAAAACATTCAATAGTAAATAACATCGATCCTATTCGTTTTGAATTTGCCAATACTATTGATCTTCTAAAACAAGGGATTAACATCAAGAAAACTCCTTTACTTCAATCATCTCAATATTCAGCAACGGTAGGTATGCCAAAAATTATTAGCGCTAAAGAGATAAAATTATTTCAAAATCAAGAAATTATAAAATCTTTAACCAAGAAGAACTTAATACTTGCTGCCTTATTAGAAGGGAACTTTACCTCAGCATACAAACACAGAGTAAAACCTTTTAAATACAATAATCATAAGGACAAAAAGAAAACTGCAAAAATGATTGTTATTGCTGATGGTGATGTAATTAAAAATCAACTCTCAAAAGGCAAACCACTACCACTTGGATTTGATAGGAATAATCCGCAACAAAAATTTGGAAATAAAGAGTTTTTGCTAAATGCTGTCGATTACCTACTAGATGATACCGGCTTAATTAATGTAAGAAATAAAGAGGTTAAAATTCCATTTTTAGATGTGGAACGTATAGGTAATGAAAAAGAAAAATGGCAATTGATAAATATTCTATTTCCATTACTACTTTTAGGAATATTTGGATTCTTATTCAACTATTTAAGAAGGCGTAAATACAGTTGATTTTTGTTGACAAGCCACTAATCTTGTTAATAACATTCTTTCTTATTCCCAAGTAATTGGAATATATTTGTAACTCGTATAAAAAATAAAACAAATGAAATTTATAGTTTCAAGTTCATATTTATTAAAACAACTTCAAATCCTTGGAGGAGTAATTAATAATAACAATACCTTACCTATTTTAGACAACTTTTTGTTTGAATTAAAACAAACAACTTTAGTAGTTTCTGCAAGTGATTTAGAAACAACAATGTCGTCTACCCTAGAGGTAGAATCAGAATCAAATGGTAGCGTTGCTATTCCTGCAAGATTATTATTAGATACTTTAAAAACTTTTCCTGAGCAACCATTAACGTTTATTATAGAAGATAATAACACTGTTGAAATCAGCTCTAACCACGGTAAATATGCATTAGCATATGCAAATGGAGAAGAATTCCCTAAAGCCGTTTCATTAGAAAGCCCTAGTAAAACATTGTTTTCTGGAGATGTTTTAGCAACTGCAATTAGTAAAACTATTTTTGCCGCAGGAAATGACGATTTAAGACCTGTAATGAGTGGTGTATTCTTTCAGTTTTCTACTGAAAGTTTAACTTTTGTAGCTACTGATGCTCACAAATTAGTAAAATACCAACGTACTGATATTTCAGCTTCTGAAAATGCTGAATTCATTATGCCTAAAAAACCTTTAAATTTATTAAAAGGAATTTTAGCTGGTAATGACACTGAAGTTACAATGGAATACAATGAATCTAACGCTAGATTCACTTTTGATAACATCGATTTAATATGTAGATTAATTGACGGAAAATACCCTAATTACGAAGCAGTAATACCAAAGGAAAACCCAAATCAATTAACCATTGCTAGAAATCAGTTTTTAAACTCTGTAAAACGAGTTTCTATATTCTCTAACAAAACAACGCATCAAATTAGATTAAAGATAGCTGGAGCGGAATTAAATATTTCTGCTGAAGATATTGATTACTCTAACAAAGCTGAGGAACGTTTGACTTGTGATTATCAAGGAGACGATTTACAAATTGGATTTAACTCTCGTTTTTTAACTGAGATGCTAAACAATTTAACTTCTGATGATGTTTCTTTAGAAATGTCACTACCAAACAGAGCAGGAATCCTAACTCCAATTGATGGATTAGATGAAGGTGAGCAAATTACCATGCTTGTTATGCCTGTTATGTTAAATAACTAAAAAACACTACCAACCAAAACTAAAAAACGCTAACAGTAATTGTTAGCGTTTTTTTTATATAATAATATTGTAAATACTATTCAGAATCACCACCTACCAAGTAAATACCATCTTCTTTAATAGTAATTCTTTTTTCTTTATACAAAGAACCTATAGCCTTTTTAAAGTTCTTTTTACTCATCTGTACCAGCTGTTTTATTACTTCTGGATTAGACTTGTCATTCAGCCCTAAAAAACCATCGTTCTCCTCTAATTCTTTCAAAATATACACTGCATTCGGTTCAATACTTTTAAAGCCTATCGGCTGAAAAGAAACATCAATTTTATTCCCTGGTCTTATTTTTTTAATATAACCTGTCATAATATCTCCAACTCGGATATCTTGAAAAACCTCATTGTCATACACCAAACCTTTATGCATTTGGTTAATGATTACATTTACACCAATATCAGTCATATGAGACACTATAATATCTACTTCATCAAATTCTGCAACAGTTAGAGTTTCATTAGACAGATACTTATTAATTTTACTTGTCCCTACAAGTCTACCCGTTTTGTCATCTAAAAACATATAGACTAAATAACTTTTCCCTTCTTGCATCGGACGAGCCTGCTCGTTAAAAGGTACAAACAAATCTTTTTCAATACCTAAATCTAAAAAGGCACCATGTCTTGTTACCTGGTTTACCTTAAGCCAACCGTATTCTTCTAATTGAATATATGGCATTTCAGATGTAGCAATTAAACGCTCTTCATTATCTAAATAGACAAATACATCTATCATATCCCCTATTTCAAATGATTCAGGAATTTGTTTCCCTGGTAAAAGCACATCATTTCCTTCTTCATCTAACAAGAATAATCCTGGAGGTGTATCTCTATCTATTTCAAGTCTATTTACTCTACCTAATTCCATAACTGTAATTTATTGGGTACAAAAATACTATTTTTTGAGTTTGTAATTCCTAATTAACTCGCTTTAAATTTGGAGCAAAAAAAAGCGTTCACTTTGTGAACGCTTTTATATATTATTAAGAAAAGTTTATTTATTATAAACCGATTCTTTTTTAAAGTTTACTGCTAATAAATAGTAAACAACAGCTCTGTATTTATTTCTATTTGATCTACCATATTTTTCCATTACAGCATCAATACCTTTATCTAAATCTGCTCCGTCAGATAATCCTAACTTTTTAATTAAGAAGTTATTTTTTACTGTTGCTAATTCTTTTTCATCAGTTCCAGAAACTGTTGAAGCATCTTTATTATAAATAGAAGGACCACAACCTATTACTACTTTTGTTAATAAATCCATATCTGGAGTTACTCCACATTTATCTTTTAAGTCTGCTGCGTACTTTTGTATTAATTCGTCTCTTTTACTCATAATATTAGTTTGTTAATTAAATGTTCTTCCCAAATATAGGAAATTCTTCTTAAATAAAAAATTTAAAAAACATCTACTCATCCTTTATATATTTGAAATAATTTAACAGTAATTCATCGTTAATTTTTCGTGGAGTAAATACTTCTAATAATTTTGGCGAATCACTATCTGTAAAAAAATCATCCAATTTATTTTTTAGTGAATTTTCTTCAAAAACAGTCTGATATTTAATATTGTACATCTTACACAAATGCTCAGCTGTAAGACTATGTGAGGTTTCAAAATATGTTTCAAAATCCTTAGAACTTTTATCTCCTGGTAAAATTCTAAAAATCCCTCCTCCACTATTATTTATAATGATGACTCTAAAATTATTTGGAATATTAGTATTCCACAATGCATTAGAATCATAAAAGAAACTCAAATCACCTGTAATTAAAACATTTTGCTTCTTTGACACAACAGCATGACCGATTGCCGTACTTGTAGAACCGTCAATACCACTCGTCCCCCTATTACAATACTGAACCACATTTCGATTTGCATCAAATAATTGCACATAACGAATTGTTGAACTATTACTTAAGTGCAATACCAAATTATTAGGTAGCTTACTTAAAATCACTTCAAATGCTTTAAAATCAGAAAACGGAAGCTCCTTTAAATACTCATTATGCTTCTCTGTTCTTCTATTTTTTACAGACAGCCATTTTTTTTGATAACTACTTTCAATTGCAAAATTCTTCACTAAAAACTCTTTAAAAAAAGAATTTTCTGTCATTTTAAAATGATGTTTCAAACAGAAAAATGTGTCAAATGCAATATTCTCCCCTAAGTGATAGTGAGCTTTAGGTTTGTAATTCCTTAAAAATACTTTTATCTTTTTTGAAACTATTAAACCTCCTATTGTTAATAATATATCTGGTTGTAATTCTGAAAATTCATTTTCATCTAAAGGAGCTATTATCTTATCAATACCAGGAAGAAAGTTTAAATGATGTGTATTTGATGTAGATTCCGTAAACACAACTGTTCCAGAATCATATCCAAGAGAATCCAAAAACTCTTGTTCAATTTTATTAGGAGGATTCACCCCTATTAAAACCATTCGTTTTTTTGACTTTCGCCAGTCTTCTAAAAACTCAGTGAAGTTTTCTTGATCAAGTTTATCTGATATTTTAACTGGAGTATTTACTGTTACCTCTTCAGAAAAATTTTCTTGTGTTTCATATAACGGTTCTGCTAAAGGCACATTTATATGTACTGGTCCGTTTTTCTTAATTGCAATATTAATTGCTTCATTTATTAACTCTTGATTTTTACCAATTCTAGTTTCTGTAATACTCAATAACTTATCTAAAATAAAAGTAGGCACATCTTTTTTATCTGAAAAACGTTCGTCATTCTCTTCTATATCCTGTTTTAAATTAGCAGTATATAAAATATGTTTTTCAAATACATTTTCCTGACGAATTGTTTGCCCATCACCAACATCAATCAAATGCTTTGGTCTATCTGCAGAAATTACTACTAGAGGTATTTTGCTATAATATGCCTCTGCTATTGCTGGATAATAATTCAATAATGCTGATCCTGAAGTACAAACAACTGCCACGGGTTGCTGTAACTCTTGAGACATCCCTAAAGCAAAAAAGGCCGCACATCGCTCATCAACAACACTATAGGTTTTAATTTCAGGATGAGAAGCAAATCCAATAGTTAAAGGAGCATTTCTACTCCCTGGTGAAATTACTACATGTTTAACTCCTTTGGCAGCACACAATTGAATCACTTGTTGCGCTAATGCTATTTTCGGATAACTCATTAACTTTAATTTTTAAGCGATTGTTCAAATGGGATCCTGTGAAGTATGCTACGACCAAGTGTTACCTCATCAGCATACTCTAATTCATCACCAACTGAAATTCCTCTTGCTATTGTAGAAACCGTAATATTGGCACTTTCTATCTTCCTAAAAATATAAAAATTGGTTGTATCCCCTTCCATTGTAGAACTCAAAGCAAAAATAAGCTCATCTGCTTTTCCATCTAATACTTTTTGTACTAATGAATCTATATTTAATTCTGACGGCCCAACACCATCAATTGGTGAAATTTTCCCTCCAAGAACATGATACAATCCTTTAAACTGACTTGTACTTTCAATTGCCATTACATCTCTGATATCTTCTACAACACAAATTACTCGTTCATTACGTGACGAATTAGCACATATTTCACAAAGTGCTACATCAGAAATATTATGACAACTAGAACAGTGTTTAATCTCTGAACGCATTTGTTTTAATGCTAGTGACAATTTATTGGTTTGATCTGGGTGTTGCCTCATTAAATGCAACACTAAACGTAATGCCGTTCGTTTACCTATACCAGGCAATTGTGACATTTCATAGACTGCATTTTCTAACAATTTTGAAGAGAATTCCATAGAAACAAAAATAACTTATTTAAAATTATTACATCAAAAAAAAAGCGATTTAACTTTCATTAAATCGCTTTTAAAATATATTCATTATTTATTATTCAACAATTATCTTTTTTAAAACACTTCCTTTAATAGTATTCACTTTAACAAGATAGATCCCTGTCGCAAAACTAGATGTATCAATCTGATGAGTATTAAACAAGTCTTGATCTTTAACGTAATAAACTAATTTACCCGTAATTGTAAATACCTTAACCGTTGCCATGTCTTTTTTCCCCCATGAAACGTTTATAAAATTCTTAGCTGGGTTAGGATATAAAGTTAAATCAACAAACTCTACATCATTAACACTCAATGCAGGATTGTATAAATCTGACCTCCATAAACCTCTACCATAAGTACCTGCGTACAGTTTACTGTTAGCTGTATTAACTTCCAATTCATACACACGTACATTTGGTAAGTTATTACTAAAATCTTGCCAATAAGTTGTAGCTGCAATAAATGTATCGTCTATATAAAATACCCCATAATTCATACCAACATATAAACCGTTATCAGCATTACCGTGCCAAGCAACAGTATAAGCAGTGAAATTAGGTAAATTATGCTTGATATTTGTCCAGCTTGTACCTCCATTTTCAGTAACATAAACATTCCCTCCTGATACAGCTACCGCTACTCTATTAGAGTTTGTTGGGTGAATAGCAATACTATTGATATTTCCAGATAAATTGTTTTTTACATTAACCCAGTTTCCAAAAGCTCCTCCATTTGTAGTTTTATATATATTTCCTCCTTTAGAAGCATATAATACTTGATTATTAGATGGCGCTATTTTAAGCTCATCTATGTTTTCTGCTGCAGGATTAGCGTTCGGTTCAAATACTTGAGAAATTGAAGACCAGATAGTTCCAGCTGTTGTTGATTTATACACCTTATCATATCCACTATAAATAGTATTAACTACAGTTGGATCTTGCTCAAAAGGAGTTACCCACTTACCATCTCTATTTTCCGGAGAAGATAATCCGCTGTAACTATTACCCCCATCAGTTGATTTATATAACGAACCGTTTTGAGATGTACCATATAAAACATTACTATTTGTTTTATCAACAAACCCCTCCATACCATCAGCTCCTAACCAATCTTTCCATACACCTGTATTCCCATTGTAGACTGCTGATCCATTATCTTGTGATCCTCCTGTAACAATTTCAGGACTTGTTTGACTAACTCCAATTCTATAAAATTGTTTTACTCCAATTCCTTGAGATAAATCTCTGTAATAAGTTGAATTTACCGTATTAGGATTATCGGCTATAAATAAACCTCCATCAGAACCTACTAACAATTTATTTCCTGAAAACAATAAAATATCAATATCCGCATGACAATATCCTATTCCCATTGCTGCAGCATTACTCGGTACCCATTGGGAGGTTATTGAAAAGTTTGCTCCTCCATTTGTCGACCTCCAAGAATTAATCCCTGCTAGATGAACAATTTCTGCATTGTTAGGGTCAACAGCTATATCCATATCTCTTGGTGCTTGACCTCTATCATCTGCTGCAGTAGAACTATATCCAAAGTAATTTTTTCCTGTATGATCTAATTTTGTAAAAGTTGTTCCCCCATCAATTGATTTATGGAATGAACCAAACTTTCCTCCATCAGCCTCAACTACATACACATAGTTATCATTTGCTGGAGATACACCCATCATTTTCACTCCACTTCCAAATTGATTTGGAGTTACTTCAAAACCATCTTGAAACACCGTTCCTGAGTTTGTTGTAACTGCTACATCATCTAAAGTTGTTCCTCTACCATACTGATTTCTACTTTGAAAAGCAATATAGTAATCATCTGTTACATTAGGCAATGTCAAAGATACATTTGTCCAAGCTGCAGCTGCACCGGTATAAGACGCCCCAGGAATTAGTGTCCATGCACCTGCCGCTGATGTTTTATAATAAACATGTAATTCGTCAATATCTCCATACCAATCAACTTGAGTATAATAAAAGTTCAATGTTGGATTTACTGCTCCAGCTAATTCTAGTTTTGGAGACACTAATTTTGTTATAGGGTTAGAAGGAGAGTCAATAAATAATATTGCCATTGAGTTTCCTGTACGTGGTGCAACAGAATTATTTTCATTAGTTGAAGCCGTACCCCAATCTAATTGTCCTGAATCATATTCTTGAGTCCATAAAGGTAATGTTGAAGGCACATTAAAGGTAACTCCATTATCTATTGACTTGAAAAACTGATTTCCTGATGCATAAACTATATTCGGATTTCCAGGTTTAAACTCTATATCAAATCCATGAGTTGCAGATGGATGAATCATATTCCAAGTTAAACCACTATCAGAAGATTTAAAAATACCTCCATCCTGAGCACTACAATACATTTTTGCAGGAGTAGTTGGATGTATTAAAATTTTATTTACTGTTCCATTACCAATATCTACACTTGTTGGCCAAGTCGCACCACCATCGGTAGAAATATAAATTCTTCCTCCTGTAGAGCCCCAATAATATCTTTGAGAATTTAATGGATCTATTGCTAAAGAGTATACGTCTAAATTAACTCTATTATCAGTTAGTACAGTCCAATTAACACCTGCATCAGTAGTTTTCCACACCCCACCTGTTGGACTCCCAATAATCATATGATTTGAATTTGTTGGATCAACAGCAATAGATGACACCCTTCCTAAACCAGGGCTCCAACTACTCGTTTGATTCATACTTTCAGGCCCTAACTCTTCCCAAGTTCCTTGAAAGGCCGCCTTATTCCCTAAATTACTTTCTTCTCTATAACTACGTACAGTTTCATCAATTTCTTCAGGTGATTTTAACATTCCATTTTGATTCATTGATCTTAAAGCATTGTATTCCCATCTTTTATAAGATTTGTATCCAACCCCTCTTCCTGTACCAACAATTGAAAAATGCTCTTCAGCTTTAACTTGAATTTCCTGAACGCTATAGGTTCCTTTATTTATCATTCGCTTGTATTCCTGAGACCAAGAATTCACAGTGAATCCAATAATAAATAGTAATGTAATTTTTTTCATGGGGTTATTTTTATAATTAAAGGTGTTGCAATATAGTCCTTTTTTGTTAATTTGTTTTTCAAAGTAATATTTCATGAACGCAACACAAATTATTTTATTAATAGCATCCTATTTTGGACTACTAATACTGGTATCATTTTTTACAGGAAAAAAAACTGGAAACGATGCCTTTTTTAAGGGAAACAAGCAATCACCATGGTATATTGTTGCTTTTGGAATGATTGGAGCTTCCTTATCAGGAGTAACTTTTATCTCAGTTCCTGGATGGATTGAAGCTTCACAATTTAGCTACATGCAAATGGTACTGGGTTACATTATCGGATATGCTGTAATTGGGTTAGTACTACTTCCACTATACTACAAGTTAAACCTTACCTCTATTTATACTTATCTTGAAGGTAGGTTCGGAAATTATTCTTATAAAACGGGCGCTTCATTCTTTTTAATCTCAAGAGTTATTGGAGCCAGCTTCAGACTATTCCTAGTTGCAAACGTATTACAAATTATTCTTTGTGATGATTTAGGGGTTTCTTTTTGGCAAACAGTTACTATTACTGTTTTATTAATATGGTTGTACACATTCAAATCTGGTATTAAAACTATTATTTGGACAGACACACTTCAAACGTTGTTTATGTTGATTGCAGTTGGTGTAACTATTTATTTTGTGAGCGATAACCTCGATATGAATGGTCAAAATACATTGAGCTATGTTTTAGATAGTAACTTATCAAAAATATTCTTCTTTGAAGACTATAAAGCTGGAAATTATTTTTGGAAACAATTTATTTCTGGAGCTTTTATTGCTATTGTTATGACTGGATTAGATCAGGATATGATGCAAAAAAACTTAACCTGTAAAACCTTAAAAGACGCGCAAAAAAACATGTTCTGGTTTACTATTGTATTAACTATCGTAAACTTTGTTTTTTTAAGCTTAGGCTTATTACTTACTATGTATGCCAAACAAAATGGTATTGATGCTCATAAAGATGATTTGTTTGCCTTATTAGCTAAAAATCATTTAGGAATTGGTGTATTCATATTCTTCCTCCTAGGGTTAATTGCTGCAGCTTATAGTAGTGCAGATAGTGCACTAACATCATTAACTACATCATTTAGTATTGATATATTAGATATTGAAAAAAAGTATGACACTGAAAAACAGGTTAAAATCAGAAAACAAATTCATATTTTAATTTCTATTGTGTTAATTTTAGTGATTATCGCTTTTAAATATATTCTAAAAGACGTTAGCGTTATTGCTAAGTTATTTAAGTTTGCAGGGTACACATACGGCCCCTTACTAGGACTATATGCTTTTGGTATGTTTACTAAATGGAATATAAAAGATAAACTTGTTCCTTTTATAGCTATACTATCACCAATCCTATCCTATGTAATAAGTGTGAATAGTTTAAAATGGTTTGGTTTTGAATTCGGGTTTTTTATATTAATTTTAAATGGGGTATTAACTTTCATTGGGCTGTTATTAATTCGTGAAAAAACTAATTTAGTGGTAAATCGAATGAATTAAGTTGTAATCTATTTCCTTAAACTCCAATTAAATACTACTTTTGCCGAAAATTTATTTTCATGAGTGAAGTAACAAACAAAGCAATTGCCGTAGAGTATAACTTATACAGAGATACTGCTACTGGAGAATTAATCGAATCAACTGAAGGGAAAGAACCTTTAGCATTCTTATCTGGTTTAGGACAAATGATTCCAGAATTTGAAGCAAATGTTGCCGATTTAAAAGAAGGAGATACATTCTCTTTTGGAATAAAATCTGAAAATGCATACGGTACACGTAAAGAGGAAGCAGTTATTGAACTTGCCCAAGATATGTTTATGAACGAAGGAAAATTAATTCCTGAAGTTGTAGTTGAAAATATATTGCCTTTACAAGATCAAAACGGAAATGTAATTCCTGGTAAAATCGTTTCAATCAATGAGGAAACAATTACTGTTGATGTAAACCATTTATTAGCAGATCAAGATTTACACTTTACAGGTAAGATCCTTGAAATGAGAGATGCTACTGCTGAAGAAGTAGAACATGGTCATGTTCATGGTGCACACGGACACCAACACTAAGAAATTAGTAGTTTCAATAAAATAAAACTCCCTATTTAACTTTTATTAAATAGGGAGTTTCTCTTTATAATCGGGGTTTAATACTGATTTGTTGATAGCAACACTAAAGTACACACTTCTTCGTATGCTATATTATTTTCTTTAAGCAAGCCGTAAAACTCAGGGTTTTCAGTCCCAGGATTAAACAACACCCTATTAGGTCGTAAACTTATCAAATAGTTATAATATTCTTTTTGTCTAACAGGGTTCATATATAATGTTATGGTTTCAATAGCTCTATATAATTTCAACTCAACATCAATAGTTACTCCTGATACATTTCCTGATTTTAATCCATAAGCAACAACTTCTTGATTATTTTTCAACAGCTTCTGAATTACTAAATTAGAATAACGCGTTTCTTTTACCGAGGCTCCAAAAACCAATGTCTTTTTATTCATCTGTTAAATTAGTGTTAATGAAATTTAATCGTGTAACATATTAGAATAATAGTCGTCTAGTTAACAAAAATATTACAAAATCATCAATCATCAAAAAGCGAACAATGCGAAAATTAATTCTATTCACTCATCTGCTATTTATATCCATAGCATTTGCACAAAACAGCGGACCAAAAGTTGGTGTTATTAAAGGAAAAATTACAGATCAAATAACCAATGAGGTTTTACCTTATGTTAGTATTGTAGTAAAAGATAATTCAAACAAAGTTTTAACAGGAGGAATTACTAACGAAAAAGGGGAGTTTAGTGTCAATAAAATTCCCTCTGGAAAAAACACTATCGAAATTCAATACATAGGTTATAAAACTGATACCCGGGAGATATTATTTACCCGAAAAGATGCTACACATAGTTTGGGGACTATATCCTTAGCAGAAGACACTGCACAATTAGATGAAGTAGTTGTCATTGCGGAAACATCCACAGTAGTTCAAAAAATCGATCGTAAAGTAATTAATGTTGGAAAAGACCTAACCTCAGCAGGAACAACTGCATCAGAGCTACTAAACAATGTACAATCTGTGAGTGTTGATTCACAAACTGGAAACATTAGTTTAAGGGGTAATGAAAACGTACGTGTTTTAGTAGACGGTAAACCCTCTAACATTAGTGTAGCAGACTTGCTGAAACAAATACCATCTACATCAATAAAACAAGTTGAATGAATCACGAATCCTTCAGCTAAATATAGTCCTGAAGGAATGAGCGGAATGATTAACATTGTATTACACAAAAATGCTAACCAAGGGTTTAACGGAAGTGTAAATACTGGGTTAACCCATGGAGAAAACACTCGTTTTAATGGTTCTTTTAATATGAATTATAAAACAGGTAAAGTTAACTTTTTTGGTAATTACGGATACAACACTGGAAAAAACGATAATTTTGGTCACGTAAACCGTACTGGTGCAACACCTTCATTACAAGAATTCACTTTTGATTCTGACAGGGATTCTCACTTGATAAAAGTTGGAGCCGATATATATTTAAATGATAAAAACACTTTATCGTTTTATACCACTCAAAACTTGAGTGACAATACTGCTGAAGGATTAACTAAAGTCACTATTGCAAATGCATTAGTAACTAATGCTCCCAATGAAGCTAAAACTAAATCAAACTCTGGAACCTACAACTTAAATTACAAATTGGACTTTGATGATAAAAGCGAGCATAATTTAGAATTTGAAGCAACCTATTCAAAGGCTGATTCTCCAGAGAATGCAAGATATCTTGAATTAATAAATCCATCTGACCTGATTACAAATTATACTAATAATGTAGAAAACGAAACAGATAATTTTTTATTTAATTTAGATTATACTGTTCCTCTTTTTGAAAAAGGAAAATTAGAAATCGGTGGAGAAATTAGAACCAACAAAACAACAAACTTAAATATTTCTAATCAACATGAAAACATCTATGATTTGAGCGGAACAGTTATAGGGACGCAACCAATTGGAAATTCATCATTTAACTATGATAGAGAAATGTTTTCAGGGTACACAAATTACGGGCACAAATTCGGAAAATTAACCATGCAGCTTGGGGCTCGTTTAGAGCAATACAATGTAGACGGAACTTTTCAAAAGGGAACAGCTAATGCTAAGTATACCGATAAAATATTTAGTGTATACCCCTCTGCTTTTTTTACTTACAATCCATCTGATAAAAACCAATACCAAATTAGCTATAGTAGAAGAGTAGATCGACCTGGAATTGGTCAAGTAAACCCTATTAGAGAGTGGAGTACTCCATTAATCACATCAGTTGGTAATCCTGATTTAAGACCACAGTTTACGAACTCATATGAAGTAAACTATACTCGTAAAATAAAAAATGGTTCAGTTACCTTTGGAACTTTTTACAGAAAAGTAAACCATAATATTTCTCGTTACTCAACTGTTGATCCATTAGACGGAACCAAACAATTATTATCATACACCAACTATGACGATACGGATAGGTATGGTTTTGAGGTTTCTTCAAACTATAAAATTGCAAAATGGTGGAGAGCAAACGCAAGTTTGGATTATTATGCAAAAAAAGAAAAAGAATTAACTCGAGAGGTTAAAGCGAATAGTTTTAATGCACGTTTAAGTAATAGTTTTACTGCAACAAAAAAATTACGCTTCCAATTATTCTCTATGTATAGAGGTCCTGAAGATGGAATACAGTTTAACCGATCAGCCATGTGGATGGTAAATGTAGGATCAAGTTTATCAGTACTAAAAAACAAAGGAACGATCAGCTTTAGAGTAAATGATATTTTTAAAGGAATGAAATTCCAGTTTGAATCTACGCAACCGTATGTTCAAAATGGACAATTTAACTGGGAAAGCAGAACTGCTTACTTAGGGTTTAATTACCGTTTTGGTGGAGGGAAAAACCGTGCTTTACAACGTAAGCAAAGAGATAACAACGAAAAACAAGGCGGAGGCGGAATGATGTAGTGGTGAGGATCTCAACACCCAAACAAAAAATGCTCAAGTGTAACTTGAGCATTTTTTGTTATTAACCTCTTTTAAACAACTACCATTTTATAATAGCGCTCCCCCAAGTGAATCCGCTCCCAAAAGCCGCCAGTACAACGATATCACCTTCTTTTATTTTTCCTTCTTCCCATGCTTCACATAATGCAATTGGTATAGAAGCTGCGGTAGTATTACCGTATTTTTGAATGTTATTAAACACCTGATTATCACTTAATCCGAATCTTTTCTGGATAAACTGAGCAATACGCAAGTTTGCTTGATGTGGTATTAACATGTCAATGGCATCTTTATCCATATTGTTTTTCATCAAACCTTCCATAATTACTTCTGAGAAACGGACTACTGCGTTTTTAAACACAAACTGCCCATTCATATATGGATAATAACTTAGGTCGTCTGGATTATTATCCGAAATGATATCTGTTATCCAACGTCCTCCCATTCCTGGGGCTTCTGACGCTAACTCTAAAGCATGTTTCCCCTCAGAATGTAAGTGCGTAGACAACACTCCTTTTGAATTGCCCTCTTCTCTTGTCAGTACAGCTGCACCTGCTCCATCTCCAAATATTACTGAAATACTTCTACCTCTAGTAGACTTATCTATTCCTTTAGATTGTAGTTCCGAACCAATTACCAGAATATTTTTATACATACCCGTTTTTATAAACTGATCAGCTACCGAAACAGCATATACAAAACCAGAACATTGATTACGTACATCTAAAGCACCTACGGTTTTAATATCCAAAGCTTCTTGAATTTGCACACCTGGTCCTGGAAAAAAATAATCTGGACTTAAGGTTGCAAAAATGATAAAATCGATTTCATCTTTATCCAACCCTGAACGCTCTATAGCAATTTTAGCAGCTTCAAGTCCCATAGTAAAAGTAGTTTCTTTACTTTCAGGCTTAACCCATCTTCGTTCTTTTATTCCTGTACGTTCCGTAATCCACTCGTCATTAGTATCCATGATTTTTGACAAATCATCGTTTGTAACCACATTATCAGGAACATATTTCCCTAAACCTATTATTTTTGAATTGTACATATATCTATTTTAGTATATGCAAATTACAATAATTATATAATTTTAATGTAAAATTTAAAACCGAAAAAGCCTAAATGTAAAAACTATTTAGCTTTTATATTTAGACTTTTTAAGGCACTATTTTTTATTTCAATAAATTAAACCTATTCCTTAATCAATTTACTTACAAACTGTCCTTTACTAGATACTACTCGTACAAAGTAAATTCCCTGAGTTAATTTGGTAATATCTAATTCCTTTTCTAATTGAGCTCCTACTACAGATATACTTTTCAATATTCTACCGTTCATATCAAAAACAGTAATTTCTTTCAAGCTATTTTTTCCTTGAATATAAACCACATCTTTCGCAGGATTTGGATGTATTCCTATACTATCATCCAATGCATAATCTGCTAAACCAAGTATTGCTACTGTAGTTTGAGCTACATTTGTGATTATTGGTGCATTATAATCAAAATAAATTTCAGCGTTATTTTCAAAGGTATCATTTAACACTAACGTTGGTTGTGTTTTAATTTTAAACACTACGTAACCATCATTATTAGCATTATCAAAAGGCAAGTTAATGTTCTCAAAAATAAATTCTACAATATTAGTATCTCGTACACGCGTTACATAACTATGACTACCGTGTAGAGGAATCAATGTGCTAACATCATATTTAGCTACATCAATTACATCTTTAACTACAATATTCACAGCACTTGCTGTCCCGTTATTTTCAAAACGAATCATATAATGTACATACTCCCCTACCTCACTTGGTGAAATTGTTTTTCCCTCTAAACAACTTTTGTCATTAGGGTCATAAGCATTTACAACAGTTTGGTGTAATTCAAATTCATTATCATCAGGTGTTTCATCTCCTGAAACTGGATTAACAGTAGCTGTAAAATCCAATACATCATTTCCATTTACAGGAAAAGTAGGATCTGTTGGTGTGTTGATGTTCATCGTAAACTCAATAGTTCTTGTCTCAAACGGTTGTATATTGGTGTAATTCCAACTTAAACCTCCAGTAGTTTGCGTGTCTGCTGTTGGACTAGCATTAACTAAATCCATTACATCATCATTAAATATAAAATTAACATCCCCTGATAAAACTACATTTCCTTTATTTTTATACACTAATTTGTAGTCCGTATCAAACCCTGGTCTTGCTTCTGTTATAGGTAAAATAGTTATCTCTAAATCATTATGTACTCCGTTTGGTGTAATACAAAAATCTTGACTATAAGGACTTGTATCTGTTGGGAAAGTTACTGCGAAACTTGTAGGAGAAATATTAAAATAAGTTGGGTTTTCTAATTGTGGAGTAATTGTATGACTACCTTCTTGAACAGGAATATTATATAAACCAGTATTGTTTGCTATAAAACTGCCAATTTCTGTTCCATCAGTAATGTTTAACTTTAAGTTAGAATATACCGGATCTGACACATCACAACCATCATTATTACTATCTAGTTTAGACACACCATCAACTGAATAATAGTCTCCCCCAGGCACAAAGGAACAATATGTGCTTATAATACAATTAGTGTAACCAACATTATTTACTTGAACTTGCATCATTTCATAATCCACTTCATCAACACATACAAAATTTAAATCTGTATTCCCATATAATATTTGAGGATGATGCTCATAACTTCCGTTTTTCATATTCAACTCAGTTAACTGATTAGCCGCACATTGCAACTCAGTTAAAGCTGTATTATTACTTAAATCAAGGCTAGTAATGTTATTATTCGTACAATTAAGTGTTTCTAAATTAATGTGTTGACTCACGTCTAAACTTGTTATTTGATTCACGTTACATACTAAGTTTTTAATCGACAGGTTTTGACTTATATCCAAACTTGTTAATTGATTATGTTGACATTCTAGCTTATAAATATTTGAATTTTGTCCTATTATTAATTCAGTTAAATCATTATAATAGCATTCTAAAAAAAGAATATTTATGTTTTGACTTATATCTAAGGTAGTTAATTGATTATGACCAACATATAGTGAAATTAAATTAGTGAAATACTGAATTCCTTCTAAACTTGCTATGTTTTCACTTCTAGCAAATAGTAATTCTATGGATAATGCTTCAGTAATTTGAATTTCATTATCATTATTCATATCTAGCGGATGGCCGTTATCCATTTCTATGTATGGACCATTTAGTAATGTATTTTTAAAGTTTGCATCTGGTATAAATATTATTGACAAATCATTACATGAAACACTATTAAAAGAAGCTCCAATGTCTTTAAACCAATTAGCATTTCCAACCTGAGTATTAGCATAGACCACATCATCCACCTCAATACAATATAAATTACTATTGCTTGTAGAATTTAGATTAACTAATTGATTAGTGTTTCCATTCTTTAAATTTAAAATATGTAAATTATTATCATTACATGCTAAATATGTAAGAGATGTATTTTGGCTAACATCCACATTTGTTAATTGATTATTACTACAAGATAATATACTCAACAATAAATTTTCATTTATGTTTAGATTAGTCAATTGGTTATAACTACAGTTTAATCCTACTAACGTCACATTTTGACTAACATCCAAATTCGTTAACTGATTGTTATCACAAATCAACTCAGTAAGAATACTATTTTGACTAATATCTATACTTGTTAATTGGTTATTATTACATAACAAAGTCTCTAAATTTGAAAAGCTTTGAATTCCTTCTAAACTAGTTATATTTTTAGATGCTACATTTATACTTTTTACACTTAGTGCCTCTAAAACCTGAATTTCTCCATCGTCATTAGTGTCAACATCACCATCATAAGTGCCATCACCATCAAAATCTGCTACAGTATCATTCACTAATGCATTTTTAAAATTAGCATCAGGAATATTTACAATTTGAGCTTGAGAAAAAGAGAATATTAATAGTGTTACAAGTAATATGTAAAATTGTTTCATAATAAGTTAGTTTGAAAAGTTACACGAATATAGTCTTTTCTATTTTAAGATATAAAAGAAGTAGGGATTGAAACTGAAATAAAAACAGCTAGCAAAAACATCATTTAGACCACACATACAAGCCAGAAAGTGTTCATAGAACGAATTTTCTCAGTCGTTCCTTCTTCGAAATGACACTACTTAATCTTTCGTTATTCAAATTTCATCATTCAACATTCTTCTCCTGCCATCTTGACACAACAACTACATTGGTATTCTATTTGACTATTAGTTAGTCAGAAAATAAATCATTTGTCACACTGAGCTTGTCGAAGTGCTTTCTTACAAAATAGTCTTCGACAAGCCCAGGCTGACATTAAATAACAAACAGATTCCCTTCTTCAAGGGAACAACAAAAAAATTAAATATGGCTAAAGGAAATATTAATGTATCGGTAGATAACATCTTCCCATTAATCAAAAAGTTTTTATACTCTGATCATGAAATCTTTTTAAGAGAATTAATCTCGAATGCAACGGATGCTACTTTAAAATTAAAGCACCTTACACAAATTGGAGAATCTAAAGCAGATTATGGTAATCCGGTTATTGAAATAAAAATTGATAAAGAAGGGAAGAAAATCCATATTATCGATCAAGGTTTAGGAATGACTGCTGATGAAGTGGAAAAATACATCAACCAAATTGCATTCTCTGGAGCTAATGAGTTTTTAGAGCAATACAAAGAAAAAGCTGAAGACACTGGGATTATCGGCCACTTTGGTTTAGGATTCTATTCTGCATTTATGGTTGCTGAAAAAGTAGAATTAATTACAAAGAGCCATAAAGACGAACCTGCTGCACATTGGACTTGTGATGGTTCACCTGAATTTACTTTAGAAGCACACGATAAAGCTGATAGAGGAACAGAGATCATTTTACATATCGCTGAAGATTCATTAGAATTTTTAGAAGAAAATAAAATTGGTGGTTTATTGACTAAATACAATAAATTCATGCCTGTTTCGATTAAATTCGGAACTAAAGAAGAAACATTACCATTACCTGAAGGAGCTGCTAAAGACGCTAAACCTGAAACAATTACTGTTGATAACATCATCAACAACCCTAATCCAGCATGGACAAAACAACCGTCTGAATTAGAAGCTGATGACTACAAAGGATTTTACCAAGAGTTGTATCCAGCACAATTCGAAGAGCCTTTATTCAATATTCACTTAAATGTTGATTACCCATTTAATCTTACAGGAATTTTATATTTCCCTAAGATGACAAATGATATCGCTTCACAAAAAGACAGAATTCAATTATACCAAAACCAAGTTTTTGTAACTGATAACGTAGAAGGTATTGTTCCTGAATTTTTAACGATGTTACGTGGTGTTATTGATTCTCCAGATATTCCATTAAACGTATCTCGTAGTTACTTACAAGCAGATGGAAACGTAAAGAAAATTGCTTCTTACATTACTAAAAAAGTAGGTGACAAATTAAGTTCTTTATACAAGAACGATAGAGAAAGTTTTGAAGCTAAATGGAACGATATTAAAATCGTAATTGAATACGGAATGTTATCAGAACCTAAGTTTTTCACTAAAGCTGATAAATTTGCTTTATACCCAACAACTGATGGTAAATTCTTCACTTTTGAAGAGTTAACTGAAACTACTAAAGATACACAGACTGATAAAGACGGTAAAACTGTTGTGCTATACGCCTCTAATAAAGATGAACAACACAGTTATATTAAAACAGCAGAAGATAAAGGCTACAAAGTAGTAGTATTAGATTCCCCTATTGTATCACACTTAATTCAGAAATTAGAAACTGAAAAGGAAAACATTACTTTTGCTCGTGTTGATGGTGATCATATTGATAACTTAATCAAAAAAGACGAAGAGCAAATTTCTAAATTATCTGACGAAGAAAAAGAAACTTTAAAAACCGCTTTAGAAACTGTAGTTCCTAAAGAAAAATATACGGTACAATTAGAAGCTATGACTTCTGACTCTACACCGTTTATGATCACTCAGCCAGAATTTATGCGTCGTATGAAAGAGATGCAACAATCTGGTGGTAACGGAATGTTCGGTAACTTCCCAGAAATGTACAACTTAATTGTAAACTCAAACCATGAGTTAGTTTCTGATATCTTAAATGAAAAAGATATTATCAAGAAAGAAACATTGATCAAACAAAGTTTAGATCTAGCGCGTTTATCTCAAGGTTTATTAACTGGTGAAGAGTTAACTAATTTTATTGCTCGTAGTTACGAGATGATAAAATAACTGACATTTTCAGATTATAAAAAAAAGCCACTCAAATGAGTGGCTTTTTTAATATCAAAAAGTAAGTCCTACCTTAGCCAAAAAAATTATCAGCATGTTAACCCCATATAAAAAGCATCATATAGTTTTAGTACTATTTATCCTATCTATTAAACTACAAGTTTATTCACAAACTATCGGATTAGTATATCATGATACTGAAGTTTCTGATGGCTATACGCTATTTACCCCTTCCTTTAATAATAAAGTCTATCTTATAAATAATTGTGGTGAAGCTGTAAATGAGTGGACTTTTAATGAAAGACCTGGACTAACATGTTATCTTTTAGAAAACGGGAATTTATTGCGTGCAGGAAAAAACCATCTTGAAACTAGAGATTGGGATAATAATATTGTTTGGTCTTTTGATATGCAAGCTGCGGGATACAAACAACATCATGATATAGAACCCTTACCTAATGGAAATATACTTTGCATATTAAACGATAATTATTCGAGTTCTGAAATGATTGCTGCTGGAAAAAATCCTTCTTTCATGAACAGTCAAGTTAAAACTGATAAAATTATTGAATTACAACCAATTGGGAACAATGGTGCTGTAATTGTTTGGGAATGGAAATTTATGGATCATTTAATTCAAGATCATGACAACACAAAATTAAATTTCGGGGCTATTATTGACCATCCTGAACTTATGGATATCAATTTCAATAACCTAAATACTGACATTACACATGTAAATGGAATTGATTACAACTCAAATTTAGATCAAATTATACTTTCCGCTAGACATATGAATGAATTATATATCATTGATCATAGTACTACTACCGCGGAAGCAGCTACCCACTCTGGTGGAAATGCAAGTAAGGGAGGTGATTTTTTATGGAGGTGGGGAAACCCTCAAACCTATAAGCAAGGAACAACTTTAAGTCAAAAGCTTTTTTCACAACATGATGCAAAATGGGTAGAAACAGGATATACAGATGCAGGAAAAATATCCGTATTTAATAACGACGGAGATGGTAGTGCTGCTTTTAGCGCTGTTCATTTAATAACTCCAGATATTGTTAATGATATCTACCAAAAAGAAAATAATATTTTTAAACCGTCATCTTATGAATGGTCTTGGCAAGGATCTATTCTGGGAAGCCTTGTAGATGAAGGCAGGAAATCTGGAGCCCATTCATTACCTAATGGTAATTTTATAATTACAGAAACTAGTCAAGGAAGAATATCCGAGATCAAAAAAGATGGTACATTAATTTGGAGTTATGTTAATCCTACGGTATCTGGGACTATTATTTTGAATCAATTTGACATAGCCACAAGTGAAAACAATATTTTTAGAGGAGAAAAATACCCCAGTAACTACATTGGTTTCCTTGGAAAAGACTTTACTCCAAGTGGAATTATTGAAAATCAAAACTCTATTTCTAACAACTGTATTAATTTATTAAATATTAACTCTGTTGAATTAAAAACGATTATAGTAAAGAACCCTATTGAAGATAATATTATTCAATTTAATAAAACAGTTGATTTAGAAACTGTAACCATCATTGATTTAAACGGTAGAATAGTTTCCGAGTTTGTTAATGTTAAAAATAATCATATATTAACCACACTTGATCCTTCCATATACATATTAAAAATGCAAAAAGGAGACTCAATCCAACACTTAAAAATCATAACGTATTAAATAAACCACCTGTTAAACACTACCTGTTTTAAGGTAACAAACACCCTTTTTCATTGTAGAAATATTTAAACTAAACTAAAAACTCCCGATTCAAATGAATCGGGAGTTTTGTTTTTATACTACACTACCCTAACTTATTTTTCGCTATATTTAAGAACTAAACCTACTTTATTTATGAAAAACCTACTTATTGTAATATGCCTAACTTTGGCATTAATTTCTTGTAAGAAAGAAACCGAAAACAAACTAACATCTAAAAACAATTCTGCATCTATAACCTACAACACAATCAAACCAATTGATTCTTTTAGGTTATTAAAAGCTGTTAATGGTAAACACTATCATTTGTTTCAAAGTAAAATTGACACTACTCCAACATTTAAAATTAACATTGATAAAGCTCAATTGATCTCAATAAACGGAACTTCTCTATTTGTGGAGCCAAATGAGAATTACACAATAAACGAAATCAATCCATACGAAAACATAAATGAATATTCTGGGAAAAATAGTGCAGGACAAGAGTTTTTGAATACATTAAAAACCAAATATAAACATAGCTTAGCTGCACAATCAATTAAAAACAATACAATTGAACAAGCATATAAAAAAGTAAATACTACTTTTCAAATAGATTATAACAGATTAGATTCTTTATACTCAAACAAGTTTGTCAGTACGGTTTTTCAACAAACTGTTAAACAAAAATTAGACTTTGACTTAGCTCTTACTCAGGCAAGGATTATTCATAGAAACTTTATTCGAGCTGTAAGAGATACAATAAACACAAAAAAAGAGTTTAAACAAAACGATATAGCACTCTTTAATAAGCTATACAAAGAGTATCCTGTAAACAATAGTACTAACCAAGGTCATCTTTATTGGTATGATTATACCAAATCTTATATCTGTACAAGTAATATTATAAATACTAAACAGCATTTTAAATACACTCTTGACGAACAATTTAGTAATCATTCCAAATTTTTAAATGTTGCTAAGCAGTTATTAAACAAAGAAACGCTAGAGTATTTTACTGCCTGCTATTTATTTGAAAACTTTATAAATTATCATTACAGCAAAGATTTAGTTTCTGAATATGAAAAGTTCAAAAAGGAATATCCTAATAGTTTATATTTATCTTACTTAATAAAAAATACTGAAACAATCAATGAATATCCTAGCCGAATAAATCAACCGATATCTTCAAAAATTGAGTTTGTAAAAAATAGTAAATCTATAAATACTTTAGAAAAATTAATAAACCTTACTAAAGGAAAGAATACCTATTTAGTTTTTTGGAAAGATGATTTTTCTGAATCAAAAATTGACTTTAATGTTTTGCTTAAATCTAGACCATTCTTTAAAAAACATGATATTGATGTTGTTTACTTATCTATAAATGATCTAACAAATAATAAAAATGTAAAAGACATAATTCATTATTACAGTTTAGAAGGAAAACATTTATCCATTAATAAAGAATTATTCAATGATATTAAATCTAAAACTAAAAAAGGAAGATACCCTCGTTATATGATTATCAACAAACAAGGGGAGATTATTAATGATGATGCTGTTTGGCCTAGAAGAATTAAATATTTTGAAAAAGAACTTATTAACGCTTTAAATCTATAAAACTTGAAAACCCACTTTAATCAAGTGGGTTTTCAAGTTTTATAGATTTGGGATATTGATACTATCTTTAGAATTACATTTCCTTCTAATGTCCTCGTATACAACTTACTTTATATAAGGCAAATGCTATGCCAAAATAAGAAGTAGAGAGATCCCTGTATTTTTCGTATCTTTATAATATGTCAGTACTCACACAAAAATTACAGCTTCAAAGATTTGAAGAAGTTTATATCTTAAATAAACCTTCTGTGTTTGGTGATGAATTTACTGCTGAAAAATATTCTGAATCCTTATTACATACTTCTTGTGTGGATTGTGCTTTAGTTTTTGTACGTACAAAGGATAGTTTTATTAATCAAATGCTTACTTTATTTCCAAGGTTACAGGATACCTCTATACTTTGGATTGTATATCCAATTGGGACAACTAAAAAAGAATTAGCGAATTTACATATAGAATTTGATTGGGATTTCCTTGGTGATTACCGTTTACAGCCAACACGACAAATAAACGTAAACAATAACTGGAACGCTATAAAATTAAAAAAAGCTATTATTCAATAATTGCACATCAAAAAAAAGAGGTTAACTAATAGTTAACCTCTTTTTTTTGATTATTTATAAATCTTTCTTATTTGAAAAAAGAATCGACAAATTCATATTTATTAAAAACTTGTAAATCTTCAATACCTTCTCCTACACCAATATATTTTACAGGAATTTGGAATTGATCTGAAATACCAATCACAACACCACCTTTTGCGGTACCGTCTAATTTAGTGACTGCCAATGACGTTACGTCAGTTGCTGCTGTAAACTGTTTAGCTTGCTCAAAAGCATTCTGCCCCGTTGAACCATCTAAAACCAATAACACATCATGAGGAGCATCTCCTACAACTTTTTGCATTACTCTTTTAATTTTAGTCAATTCATTCATTAAATTGATCTTATTATGTAATCTACCTGCGGTATCAATAATAATAACATCAGCATTTTGAGCAACTCCTGATTCTAATGTATCAAAAGCAACAGAAGCTGGATCACTACCCATTTCTTGCTTTACCAAAGGAACATCAACTCTATCAGCCCAAACTTGTAATTGATCAATAGCAGCAGCTCTAAAGGTATCTGCAGCCCCTAAAACAACGTTTAATCCTTGCTTTTTAAATTGATATGCTAATTTACCTATGGTAGTTGTTTTACCTACTCCATTTACTCCCACAACCATTAATACATATGGTTTTTTATTAGCAGGAATGGTGTATTCAGTTTCTTCGCCAGAATTTGTTTCTGATAATAATGACGCTATTTCTTCTCTTAAAATACTATTTAGCTCATCAGTCCCTAAATACTTATCTTTTGAAACGCGTTCTTCAATACGCTCAATAATTTTTAAGGTTGTATTTACACCAACATCACTAGACACTAAAATTTCTTCCAAATTATCTAAAACATCATCATCTACTTTAGACTTTCCAGCTACTGCTTTACTTAATTTTGAAAGAAAAGAAGTTTTAGATTTCTCTAGCCCTTTGTCTAAAGTCTCTTTCTTTTCTTTGGAAAATATTTTTTTAAAAAAACTCATACTTATTATTTACAACTTAATTCCTTGAGATTTATCATCATGGAGATTAACTTATGGATAGCAAAATGATATCCAAAAAATGACAACATGTAATATTGTCAGTAAACACGAAAAGCTACCCTCTAATTTAATTAGAAAGTAGCTCGTAATACTTTTATGTAAAACTAAAAAATTACTTTTTAGCTAACCAGTCTTTTACTAATTCTGGTTGCATAACAGCCTCAACAAATGTATAAGCTCCTGTTTTTGGAGACTTTACCATTTTAACTGCTTTAGTCAATCTTTTAGATCCTGTCTGTAATGTTGCTACTGATTTCTTTGCCATAACTAAACTTATTTAATTTCTTTATGAACAGTCATTTTCTTCAAGATTGAGTTAAATTTCTTTATCTCTAATCTATCAGGAGTGTTCTTTTTATTTTTTGTTG
>Ga0209291_1000651_pt1 | contig 32728 bp, 26 predicted proteins | sample GOMGulsemesocosm_FD_184633 | JGI IMG/M metagenome (GOLD analysis project Ga0209291, IMG submission 184633) | Methane-oxidizing microbial communities from mesocosms in the Gulf of Mexico - GOM9B Gulf of Mexico (SPAdes) (version 2) | ecosystem: Environmental > Aquatic > Marine > Cold seeps...
TTTGTAAATACAGGTGCGCTTCGTAATAACGAAACAATTGTGACAAATACAAGACACTATGACTCACTGTTAAAAGCTTTTGAAGAAATTCAGAAAGTAAAATATGGACTAGAGTCGGGCTTGTCAGGAGATTTATTAGCAATAGATATTAGACAAGCTTTATACCATTTTGGTGAAATTACTGGTGAAATCACTAGTGATGATTTATTAGGAAATATTTTTGCTAATTTCTGTATTGGCAAATAAATGGCTAAAAAATACTAAAACAAAATAAACTAATATACAGTAAATCAGCATTTTACAATTTTTCATTTAGACTATATTTTAATATATTTTATTAATTTATAGTCTTTTTTGTACCTATTTTGTACCTCGTTTAGTCTTTTTATTTATATTTGACTCACAAGGGGAGATTATGGCACTTAAAGACACTTAATGTATCTTATTTCTCCTTAATGACACTTAAAGATAAGTGAAATTATACATCAAAATGAGCTCAAATATTAGGATTAATAGAATTTGTGAAAATTGCAAAACTTCGTTTATTGCAAAGACAACTGTTACTCGTTTTTGTGGAGATAAATGTGCTAAAATCGCTTATAAAAAAAGACAAAAAAATAATAAGATAAAGAAGTCTAACACTGAGACTGTCAAGATTAAATTAGAACCATTAGAGATTATTCAGGTAAAGGATTACTTAACCGTAAAAGAAACCTCTGCGCTTTTAAATATTTCTAAAAGGTCGACCTATCGTTTAATAAGCGAAGGGCAACTTAAAGCTTCTAATTTGTCTGAAAGATTGATCCGTGTAAAACGATCTGAAATAGAGAGACTATTAACTACGTTATAAAATATTTTAATGGTAAACATAACTGTTCGTAAAAAGAAACTTGCTAATAATATGTATAGTTTGTATCTAGATTATTGGCCTGCTATAACTAATCCTAAAACAGGAAAAGATACAAGACGTGAATTTTTGAAATTACAGGTTTTTGGAGCGCCAAAAGATGCAGCACAAAAAAAACATAATAAAGAAACTATTGAGTTTGCTGAAATAATACGAGCAAAACGACTAATTCAGTTTAGAGACAAAGAGTATGGTTTTAAAGAGAACGTTAATCTTAGCGTTAATTTTATAGCTTTTTATGAAACGTTAATTGAGGAGAAAATGAATGCCACAAGTCATTCAAATTATCTAGCATGGAAAGCGTCATTAAAGTATTTAAAAGCATTTTTTGGTCAAAAAATTCACACGCATCAATTAAACGATGGTCATCTTATTAAATACCGTAACTTTTTATTATCAACTAATAACCTTAGAGTTAATGATGGTAGCAAGCTAACAATTAATACTGCATCTACGTATTTTAAACATTTTATAGCTGTTTTAAAAAAGGCATATAAAAGGAATTTGATATTAACGGATTTAGCAGATAATGCAGAATATATAAAAGAAGAGCAAACGCATCGTGAATATCTAACAGAGCAGGAACTTGAAAAGTTATGGAAAACGGATATTAAAATAGAAAAGATCAAGCATATGGCATTTTTTGCAGCTTTGACTGGTTTTCGTTTTTCGGATATTATAAACTTAAAATGGGAATTTGTTTATAATGACAAACATCAAGGTTATTATATTCAACTAAAAGAGCAAAAAACAGGTAATATCAATAATCATCCAATATCTGACAAAGCATATAGTTTATTAAAAGCTCAAGGTGTAGGTAAGGGTAATATTTTTAAAGATATAAAATACACGCAAGTTACTAGACCACTTAAGCAATGGATCACAGACTCAGGTATAACTAAAAAAATATCGTTCCATAATTTTAGACATAGTTATGCAACGCTTCAATTAGCAAACGGAACAGATATATACACGGTATCAAAATTACTAGGTCACAAAAATGTATCAACAACACAGATATACACTAAAGTGATGGACAAAAATAAAATAAAAGCAGCAAATAGAATTAACTTAAATTTAGATGGATTACTTACAGATATATAAAGTACAATTTGATAAGACTTGGTTGGAAATCAAAAACCAAACAATTAAAGAGCTAAAATTAGCAAAAAGAAGTAAAAAGAATTTTAATAAAGTTTATAATAGTCTATTAAAAACATTAAATGAAGAATCTGAGCAAATGTATAACCAATTTGAAAGTGACGGTTATAATAGGTGTATAGTTTTATTTCAGGGTAGATATTCAGAATATGATAACGATTTAGATAAAGATGAAATTATTGAATTGTCTTTAATGAATGAAGTGAAAAGTGAGTTTGAAACATTAAGCGGTAATGATTATAAATCATTTATTCAAAAAGTATCCAAACTTATGTCTTTAAATGAAATAAAAAATCATTTTAAAAATTACAGTAATTACTATGAGTTAATTTATGATCTAGATTATTATAAATATTTTCATGCTAAAAATTTTGAAAGAATAAGTTTTGAAAGCTCAAAGGAATATAAAGAGATGGTTAAGATTAAATACCCTAATAATTCTAACCAACCAACTGGTTTTGATGTTATCGATCCATCAATAAATATATCTGAAACATTTATAGGTAATGTAAACGTTAATAATACGGGTTTAAGTACAAGAGAATCAATTCAAAATGAATTTAGCCTTAAAGAGAGAGCGATTTTGATTCACTTATTAAAATACAGGTTTAAGGAACTAAAATTAACAGAAATTATCAAGGTAATACTAATTATAGGAGCTACAGATCAGTTTGAGATATTTGAAGTTAAAAGCGCAAGTAATAGTTACTTGTATAAACAGGCGCATAAAGGATATTCTGTATTTAAGAGTAAAGAGTTAAGATCAAAGATTAGTGAATTAGGAGTGAAATTAAAAAATCATGGCCTACAAGAAATTGAAGCAGAATTAAAAATTGATTTTTCTAATCATTTAAATAAAAAATAATAAAGAATAATAAAATTTTTTAAGATTTAAAACCTTTAAAACAGCCTTGTTTTAAAGGTTTTTTTTGTTTAAGTATTTGTTTTTTAGTTCATTACAATATCCATGCGATATCCATAGCATATCCATTAAGCTAGTTAAGAGAGGATGTAGATCTAATTTTGTTTAAAATTTAATCCTTAAAACATTATTAAAAATGAACAAAAATCAATTCTTTTTAATGGATGACAATGCTATAAATGAGCTTGTCAATCGCATTACAGACAAATTAAATCTTTCCTTAGGACGAGACCCTCTCCAGGAAGATGAATTTATGACCATTGATGAGCTAGCCAAATTTATTTCCATGACTAAAGGAAGTATTTATGGATTAGTTCATAAAAATGACATTCCTTATCACAAAAAAGGCAAACTCTATTTCCTTAAATCCGAAATTATGGATTGGATAAAGAGTGGAAAACGTGAAACAAAATCTACACTTCACGAAAAAGCAGACGAGTATCTTCTTAAAAATCCTTTCAATTAATCGTTAGTCTAACGTTAAAATAACGCAAAATGGATAGATATACATACAATTGTAACTATTGTGGTGTAGAGTACACCCCAAGAAGAAGAAGAGTTCAAAAATATTGCAGCAATAGTTGCAGGGTGAATGCTTTTAAGCAAAGACAGGTTAAAAACCAAAACTTACCAAAGGTTAAAAAGACTGATTCGGTTGGAGCACAAGACAAAATGAGTTGGAGTGGAGTAGGTAATGCAGCAGCAGGTAGTCTGGCTGTTAATTTAGTATCAAGCCTGCTAACTAAAGAAGAGAATAAGCCAGCTACTAAAGGTGATATTAATAAGCTGCTTTATGGTAGCTCAAATAAAGATATACTAATAAAAAATGTACCACCTAGAGTAGATGGAGCAAGAGCTTATTTCAACACAATTCAACAAATATTAATTTATAAAAAATAGCAAGCATGCAAAGAGAAAATAATAACCCTTTTAAGCCAGTAGTATATAAAGAAATGGAAGAATTTTATAAAGATTTATTAGGAATAAGGTTAAATGATAACTACCCTTTTTCAGTAAAAACTTTAAATGATTTGATAATCAAATTAGAGATGATAATTAAAAAACTAAACTATAATCCTAGGTTACCATGGTACGATATCGAAAAGGAGGTAATAGATATTTGTAAAAGGGATAAGTCTAGTCATGGCGTTAATATTAAGTTATTGTTTACGTCAAAATTTGGGGTGATTGATGAGTCTAGGTTGTCTAATTTAAAAATAAGCGTGTAATCATGGAAGATAAATATCTAAGAATAGGATCTGCTTATTATAAAGATGTAGAAATGCCATTAATAAGTAATGATTCAATTAAAAAGCTTGTACAATGGTCTAAATCAGAAATCATAACTGATCATGGTAAGGATTTTATTAAAAAAGTGCCTAAATATGATGGCTTCTGTTTAATTCCATCTCATAATGACTATGAATCTGTTATAAATGGATTTTATAATAAATATGAAAAGATACATCATGACATTATTGAGGGTGGGTTTCCTGAAACTTTAAAATTTTTAAAACATATTTTTGGTGAGCAGTATGAAATTGGCTTAGATTATATAAGTATTTTATGGCAAAAGCCTACGCACATACTTCCCATTTTATGTTTGGTCAGTAATCAAAGGAATACAGGTAAAACAACCTTTCTAAATTGGATGAAATTAATTTTTCAAAACAATATGACTATTAATAATAATGAAGATTTTAGAAGTCGCTTTAATTCTGACTGGGCATCTAAGTTAATTATTGCAGTGGATGAGGTATTATTAGATAAAAGAGAAGATAGTGAACGTTTAAAAAACCTGTCAACAGCTAAATCTTATAAAAGTGAAGCAAAAGGAAAGGATAAGATAGAAGGTAGTTTTTTTGGTAAGTTTATTCTATGTTCCAATAACGAAGAAAACTTTGTATACATAGATAATTCAGAAACTAGATACTGGGTACGTAAAATTATACCTTTTGACTTGTCAGAAGACAACCCTAATCTTTTAGAAACATTACAAAAAGAGTTACCACACTTTATTCATTTTATAATAAATAGAAAAATTGTAAGTCCCAGAAAAACAAGAATGTGGTTTACTACAGATCAAATATATACGCAGGCGTTAGCTGTTTTGATAAATGGAAGTAAAACTTATATTAACAAAGAGCTGGAACAAATCCTTTCAGATGAGTTTTTATTATTTGAAACTAACGTTTTAAAGTATTCAGTTACGGATTTAGTAATTAAGCTAAGTAAAAATAATATCAGAACCAGTTCTTTCAAAGTCTCAGAGATATTAAAAAATCAATACCAATTGGAAGCTAAAAACAGTAGTTATATTAAGTATAACACATATACTTCAGCAGATAATAAGCTTATAATTGAAGAAACTGTATTTAAAGGTCGTCATTATACATTTACGAAAGAGAAATTTGGAATTATAAGTTGATCTGTTGATGTATTACTGTAATGCCATGCTAGCTGGCACTTATGGTATAAACAAACAAGCAACTTATAAGCAACATTTGCAACTTTGTAATTGTTGACACATTGTTTCTTTAGTGTTTACCGCTAAATAGCCTAAAACATTAGGTTTTGGTGTAATTGGCAACAATCAACATAATTTTGTGTAATGTAATATTTAATATTACTTGGTTAATATGTTTGTTTAGTAACTACTGGGTATTTAACCGTTTTTATAAGGTCAGGAAACAAGTTTTCTTAAATTTTATTTTGCTGTTATATAAAATGAGGATTTCCGTAATGTTGTTTTTTAAAAAGGTCTTATATTTAAACTTTCCCATTATCACGGATAGATTTTATAACATATGAAGATAAGTTATTTATTGATTGGTAAAAAATTAAAAGAGTTCAATTAGCCATGTATTAATTGAAATAGAACTTAATAAAATTAAAAGGGCTTTATCCGATGGCAAACAGTAAACATGCACATTTAAGATATAATATTCTAGATTATTGTTTTCGTAGTAAATCTTACGGTTTTGAGGAGTTGTTAAAGGTTTTAAATGAAGCAATTTCTGACTCATACCCAGGAGAAGGTATCTCTACAAGAACTTTACGAGAAGACCTAAAAGTGTTTAGGGATAAAGAAAGCGGGTTTGGGGCACCATTACCTGAAAATATTAGAATATTAAAATATGATGACCCATTATTTTCAATAGCTAAGCGACCACTTCTAGAATATGAACAATATTTAATTGATGCTACAAAGCAATTATTAGAGCGATTTGATAATCATCCTAAATATAACAAACTGTCAGAAGCTTTAATTAAGTTTCAAGAGGAAGAGGAACAAGAAAATGATGCTAAAAAAATCTTATTTTATGATCATAATGAAGAATATAAAGGTATAAGGTATCTGAAACCATTATATCTAGCTATTAAGAAAAAGCAAGTTTTGCAGATAACTTATAAAGGCTTTACGGATAAGGAGTCATCCGTTTTTGAATTTCACCCACATATTATAAAGCAATACAACAGACGATGGTTTGTCTTTGGATATAATAAAACTGTAGAAAGATGGCAGCATAGTATTCCATTAGATGAAAGACTTATTAGTTTTGAAACACTTGAAGACGTCAATTATTTAGATACTGATAAAGATTGGGAGAAATTTTTTAGAACAATGGTTGGTGTAACGAGAATAAACGAAAATGTAGAAAGAGTAGTTTTGCGTTTCCATAATGGAAGAGAAGATTATTTTAAAACAAAGCCATTTCAACCAGATTTTGAAGAGTTCTTTGAAGAAGAAAAACAAGATCAAGTTTGGTTTGAAACCATTATAAATAAAGAATTAGTACAACAATTATTGTCTTATGGTCAGGATGTAGAAGTAATAGAACCAGAGTCATTAAAAAAGAGAATGAGAGAACATGCAATAGTAATGCAACAATTTTATAAAGAGTAATTGTGTGTTTACACTGCACACTTTATTTGTTAGTTTGCAGAGTAATAATAAATTTTAAGTGATGGTTAAGATAGATAGTAAAATTTGGGATATATTAAATGAAGTTAGGGGATATATTAGTATAAGTGAGGCAAAAGAATTACTGGTATCTATAGTTTTTCTAAAGTATGCCAATGAACAGTATTATTCAAAAATTGATATACCTAAACAAGCTTCATGGGAGTTTTTATATAGTAAAATATATTCTTCAAATTTCTACAACGATTTATTAGATGCATTTAAAATATTAGAAATTGAAAATAGTGAATTAAAAGGAACGTTTAGTTCATTTAATTTTGGATTTAAAGAAGAGAAGCACATAGAATTTATTAGCGTTCTTTTCCAAAAAATCTCTGATTTTTCGTTATTAGAGGATGATATTCATTTTTCTAATTTTATCGGAGATTTACTTCTAAAGTTTGCAGAGTTTGAAGGGAAGAGTAGCGCTGATTTGTCTACACCTGTAAGTGTTTCAAATTTAATGGTTGAAATCCTAAATCCAAATAATGGATCTGTTTTAGACTCCACATGTGGATTAGGTGGTTTTTTCCAGAAAATTGAAGATTTTTATCCAAATAATGAGTTTCATTTTTATGGACAAGAAAATAATAGGTCAACTTTAGCAATTGCTAAATTAAGGTTTGCGTTTAATGGAAAAAGTACTATTGAATTTGGAGATGCAGAAAGTACGTTAAGTAATGATCAATTTCCTGATTTAAAAGCAGACTATGTAATAATGCATCCACCTTTTAATTTAAGAGCTTCAACAGATGAAATTTTTAATAGTGATCCTAGATTTAAATTTGGCTTACCAGCAAAATCTAATGTAAACTATGCCTGGATTCAACACGCATTTCATCATCTGAATGCAAGAGGTAAAGCTGTTCTTTTATTAGGACAAAATACTTTGTTTACAAATCAAAAAGATGATTTTTCAATTCGTAAGAATATTATTGAAAATAATCTTTTGGAGGCTATTATTGCTTTGCCTTCTGGTATTATAAATTATACAGGTATAAAAAGCTGTATTTGGGTGTTAAATAAAGAAAAGAAAACAAAGGATGTTTTGCTGTTAGAATCTGATGTTTTCTCTGAAAAAGATTTAAAGAATACATATTTTTCAGATATAGGAATAAAGAAAATCACTCAAATATATAATGATTTCTCAGAAATTGAAGATGTATCTAGAAGGGTTAGTCTAGAAGAATTAAGAGAAAATAATTACAGTTTACAACCTTCAAGATATTTTAATATTTTTATAGATGAAGAACTATCTAATGCTATTAGCTTAAATGATTTATTACAAGTAGTAAAGATCAAAAGAGACTTAATTTCTTTTCCTGTAAAAACTATTAGTATTAAAGATTTATCTACTGATGTTGATAATTTTGAAATAAAAATTTCTGAATTAGAAGAAAGAGAAAATATTAAGAATTATTTCCTTTTTAAAGGAAGGGCATTATTGTTAGCTAGTATAGGAGGTAAATTAAAACCTTCACTTGTAGACACATTGACTGAAGAAATAGCAATTCAACATAATGTTGCAGTTTTTATTATTAATGAAGATCGAATTTTAATTGATTTTTTAATTCAAGAACTTAATAAGGGTTATGTTGAAAAACAATTTAATCGTTTTTTAAGAGGAGCAGGTATTCAACATATCAATAAAAAGGATATTTTATCTTTAAAGATCGATGTACCTGATTTAAAAAGCCAACAGAGTGAGATAGTAAAACGTGAGAGACAAATTCGTTTTGAGAAATTAGCATTAAAGTCTGGTTATCAGAAAATATTAGAAGGTTTTAAGAAAGGTCAAGAGGCGGATTTAAGTTCTAAAAGACATATGTTAAATCAAGATGTTTCAAGTTTAAATTCTATTGTTGAGTATGTAAAAGGTGAGTTTAATTCACGTAAGGAGGGTATTAAATTAGACACTATATTAGATTCTAGAGATGGTACGACTATGCAATCATTATTGAACTCTTTAACGGAAACAGTAAAAGTTATTTCTAATCAAGTCAATTTATTATCTAATAATGTTGATGAGCTAAATAAGGAAGTGTTTAATGTCAAAACATTTATAAAGCAGCTAGTTAAAAGAGAATCCAGTAAAAATTTTAGAATTGTTGAATCTTACGATGAAGAGGATTTTTTTACTAAAATATTTGCAGATAAAAAGCAGTTTAGAGATGTTTTTAAATCTGTATTAAATAACGCTTTAAGGCATGGGTTTATTGATAGTAAATTAAATTATGTTTTTAAAATCACATTGAAAGATAATGGTAAATTTATTGATTTGATTATGGAAAACAATGGAGAGCCTTTACCTAAAGGAGTTACAAAGCAAAGTTATAGTACCAAATCTATGAAAGCTGGTAAAACAGGTAATACGGGTTTAGGTGGTTATCACGTTGCACTATTTTCAAAATCGCATAATTTTAAATGGGATCTTATTGATAGTAAAGAAGAAGAGTTTAAAGTGGGTGTTAAATTAAAGCTTGAAAAATATGAAAGTATATAAAGTTTTGTGGATTGATGATGATTTTAATAAAGATTTTGACAGATTAGCTTATCAAAATGGTATAAGTTTAACTCATTTTAAAACCTCTAGAGAAGGAATGGCTAGTTTAGAGTCTGGTTTAAAAACAAGTAATTACGATGCAGTTATTTTGGACGGTTTAGCATATAATGAATCTGAAAATGAAGAGCATAGTATTGATGGTTTAATTAATTCTCTAAATAAAATAACTGAGTTAAGACAATTAAAATGGTTTCCTGTTTTTGTTTTTACAGGTGAATTGAATAAATTAGAATATAAAGGGGATATAAAATGGGTTGAAAGATTTAATGTTCCTATTATAATTAAAGGTGTTGACAATAAGGGTTTTATTGATGATTTGATAAAGGAAGTGGATAAACAAGAAGTTACACAACTAAAGCACAAATACCCAAATGCATTTTTAATATGTGATGATAATTATATCGGTAGTAAAGAGTTTACAAGAGTATTACAATTGGTAAAAGATATTGAAAACCCAGAAAACATAATAAATCAACAAGATGCATTACCTCCGATACGTAAAATTTTAGAAGCGATATTTAAGAAGTTGAATAATCTTGGTTTAATTCCGGATGAAATTCAAAATGGTCCAGGTGCTATTAATGGAGCAAGTTTTTTTTTAGCTGGTAATAATAGTGGGTATTCATATACTGAAGAATTGATTCATCCAGTAATAGCGGAATCAATACGTCATTTAATTAGTTTAACTCAAGATGCATCGCATAACGAAGGAACAAAATTTAAAGCAGATACATATTTAAGTACATCATTAAATACTTTTTTATATCAATCACTTTGTTTTTCAATGATAGAAGTTTTAGATTATTTAAAACTATTCATTGATAATAATTCAGATAAAACAAGAAACCAAGCTAAATGGGATGAAATTAAAGTAAACACTTCAACTTCTAATACCCTTACAGGAGAAGTGTCTAGAATAGCAGATAATGGATGGGGTACTTTTAAGCAAGCGGGCAGCTCACAGGAAATTAGTATTCGACCTGTAATGGTTACTTCTAATAATTTAATGCTAAATCAAAGTATAGAAGTTACAACAGAACCCAGTCCGTGTAAAACAAAAACTTTTATTAAGCAAATAAGAATCATTAGTTAATCTCTGGAATTACCCTGTACACGTAAACCCTATGTTCGTAGTATTTCTAATCAAAACTCTAAAATAAATCGTGAAAACTATTGTAAAATACCCAGTAGCTAAGAAGTTTTTAAATTAAACGATTTTGTGAAACACGTATTGTAAAACAAGTCAAGGCCCAAGTATTTGTAAACGATGTGAAAAACAGATTAAAAGTTTCAGAAAAAGATAAAACATATACTGCCCTTTACGGGAATCCGTAAATTATTTCAAATAAAAATATATAATTTGTTACCGCTAATAATCAAAACTAAAAACTAATTAATGCCATCAACCAGCCAAACTATAGAGTCCTTTTGTGAAGGACTTGAAATTGATTTTCTAATAATTAAATACTACTGTAAAACTTTTAATATCAATTTGTTTGATAACGAGTTCTTTGTAAAAAAGAAAGAACAATGGCTAAATCTAAACGACGAGGTAACACCAAAATTTATAGATTATTTTTTAGCTAGAAAAAAGGTATTGCAAGAATATAATAAAGATTACTTTTCATCAAGAACTCCAGAAGATATTGCAATTAAAATTAATGCAGATATAGATGATGTTATAAAATTTTCTAGCAAAAAAACGTCTGTGGTCACCAATATTTCTAGTTATCAAATTCTTAAAGACATTCAGCTTAATAACAGGGTTAATTTGATTAAAAAGTATGGATCAGAATAACTGTGCAAATACATCGCACATGTTAATTCTATATTTGTACTGTTATTAATCAAAACACATAAAAATGACCAAAAGTACCAACGTTAAATGCCCAAGTTGTAAAGAAGTTTTTAAAGTAGACGATTCTGTGTATACAGATATTGTTAAACAAGTTAGAGATCAAGAGTTTGCAAACGACTTGAAAAACAGATTAGAAATTGCAGAAAAAGATAAAGCATCCGCATTAAAACTAACAGCTTCCGAATTAGAAAATAAATTCCAAAAGCAATTATCAGAAAAAGATAAAACAATTAGTGATTTACAGTTTAAAAGTAAATCTCAACTTGCGGAAGAAGTGTCTAAAAAAGAAGCACAAATTCAAGCCTTAAAAGCTAAAATTGAAAATTCAGAGATTCAAAAGCAATTAGAGGTTTCTAACGCTATTACGAATGTTGAAAAAGAAAGAGACCAACTTAAAAATGATTTAAAACTTAAGGATTCTGAAAAAGAAATATTAGAAAAATCTTTAAATGAGCAATTTAAAAATAAGCTAGAACTAAAGGACGAAGCTTTAAAATTTAAAGAGGAAGAAATAGAGCGCTTAAAAGATTATAAGCAAAAGTTGTCAACTAAAATGACTGGTGAAACCTTAGAGTTGCACTGCGAAAATGAATTTAATAAACTTAGAGCAACCGCTTTTCCTACTGCTTATTTTGAAAAAGATAATGATGCGTCAGCAGGAACTAAAGGAGATTATATTTACAAAGAAGCAGATGTAAATGGAAGTGAAATTATCTCAATTATGTTCGAGATGAAAAACGAAAACGACCAGACGGCATCTAAAAAGAAAAATGACGACTTTTTAGCAAAACTAGATAAGGATCGTAGAGATAAAAATTGCGAATATGCTGTTTTAGTATCTATGTTAGAATCGGATAATGAGTTTTATAATACTGGTATTGTAGATGTGTCTTACAAATACCCAAAAATGTATGTCATTAGACCACAGTTTTTTATTCCAATAATTACTTTGTTAAGAAATGCTGGTATGAAGTCTTTGGAATATAAAACAGAGCTAAGTATTATGAGAAATCAAAATGTAGATATCACTAATTTTGAAACTAAAATTGAAGATTTTAAAGCCGGTTTTGCTAGAAATTATGATTTAGCAAGTCGCCAATTTGGAGATGCTATTAAAGAAATAGATAAAACTATGACACATCTTCAAAAAACTAAAGATGCATTATTATCTTCAGTCAATAATTTACGTTTAGCCAACAATAAAGCAGAGGATTTAACTATTAAAAAATTAACACATGGTAATCCTACAATGAAAGAGAAATTTAATAACGTTTAGATTATAGTTATGAAAAATGATTATCTTTTTTACAACAAGGCTTGCAAATCAATTTGTGAATTGGTAAATCAGTCTTTTTCTCCGGAAATGGTAAGTATCATGGAGGAAAAAAATCTATCTTTCGAGAGTTGGGAGGTTGGAATATTTTATACCAAATATTTTATTGAATATTTGAAAGAATTTTCAGATTCTAAATTAAATCAAAGAGATATAATTGAAATGATAAGTACAGTGTTTGTAATAAATGAAGAATATTGGAATACCATCATTAATCCAAATAAAGAATTATATCTTTCGTTTAGAGATGGTTTTTTATTCGCTGTAGATTTAGATGTAATTTTAAATGATCAGTTTGGAATCGAGGTATTATCAAATTAAAGAACAAAATATTAAATTTTAGTATAAATAAAGCATGATAACAGGAGAATTAAAATCACAAATAGACGCTATCTGGAGCACATTTTGGAATGGAGGAATATCCAACACCATCACAATCGTTGAGCAGTTAACATACCTAATCTTCATCAAAGATTTAGATGAGACCGAAACTCGAAACGAGCGTATGGCAAAACGTTTAAATAAAGACTTTAGCCCTATTTTTGGTCCAGATCAACAAGACTTTCGTTGGAAGAATTTAAAAGAAATGGACGTACTAGCGCGTCACAATATTTTCAACAATTCTGTGGATGGTATCTTCCCATTCATACGTAGTTTAGGAAGCGAAAAAAGCTTGTTTTCCACGTATATGAAAGATGCCTCTTTTGGTATAAATAAAGCGGCAACTTTAGACCTAGTTATTGAAAAACTAGAACGAGTTGATATGTCCAAACAAGACATAAAAGGGGATATCTACGAGTATTTATTATCTAAACTAGAAGGTGGTGGTACAGCAGGCCAGTTTAGAACACCAAGACACATTATTAAGTTAATGACAGAAATGATGCAACCTACTCTAGAAGACACCATTTGTGATCCATCAGTAGGTACAGCAGGATTTCTAGTAGCAGCCAAAGAATATATTGACAAGCATTATAGCGTTACAGAGCTAGACAAACACAAAGACCACATAAACAAACACATGTTTAATGGTACTGAGTTTGATGCTACCATGTTGCGTATTGCTTCTATGAATCTATTTTTACACGGTGTTGAAGAACCTAATATTGTAGATGTAGATGCAGTAAGTAAAGACAATACCGTAAGTGATGCCTATACTTTAGTATTAGCAAATCCACCATTTACAGGGACTATAGATAAAGAAAGTATTGCACCAGGTTTAAGTAACGTTACCAAAACCACAAAAACCGAATTACTATTCCTAGCCTTAATGCTACGACAATTAAAAAAAGGTGGTCGTGCTGCAGTCATTGTACCAGACGGAGTATTATTTGGTGCTGGTAAAGCCTTTAAAAGCATTCGCTCAGAGATTGTAAAAAACCACAAACTAGAAGCTGTAATATCCTTACCTAGTGGAGTTTTTCAACCGTACAGTGGTGTAAGTACAGCCATTATTATATTTACTAAAACCGATAATGGTAGTACAGACAATGTGTGGTTTTATGATATGAAAGCAGATGGTAAGTCTTTAGACCAAAAACGAAACTTAATTGTCGATGAAGATGTATTTAATGAATTTTCTTTTGCTAAAGATATTACAGCAGAAAAATTAGCTAAACTAGCTAAACAACACGATAATTTCAACTTACCACAAGTGTTAGACCATTATCGCTATTTAAAAAGTGACTATTTTGGAAAAATGCACGATAAAGCAGGTAATCTATTACATGTAAATGATATACCTGATAACTTAGGGTTTAATAAGTTTCTAGATGGTACTTGCACTCATGATTTTGCAGACCGAACCTCACAATCCTTTCTAGTGCCTTTTAAAGAAATTAAAGAAAACGATTGGGACTTATCTATCAATCGCTATAAGGAAATTGTATACGAGGAAGTTGAATATGATACGCCTACTGAAATTTTAGAGCGAATAGGGAAATTGAATTCTGACAGGATGAATATAAATCAACAACTTTCTAAACTTTTATAATTAATGGCATTTTTAAAAGATATAATTGAAAAGCCTTTAACTGGTGAATGGGGAACAGATGGAGATGAAGTAAATGTTTTAAGAACAACTAATTTCACAAATTCAGGTGTTATAGATTTCTCAAATGTTGTAAAACGTAGTATTTCAGAAAAAAAAGTTGAACAAAAGAAGTTGTTAAAAGGTGATATTATAATTGAAAAATCTGGAGGAAGTCCTAAACAACCTGTAGGACGCGTTGTCTTTTTCAATGAAGAAGGTGTTTATTTATGTAATAATTTCACATCGATCTTAAGACCTAAAATAGAGAAGGTAGAACCAAAATATTTACACTATTTACTTTACGCAAGCCACAGATTTGGTGTTACAGGAATGTTTCAAAATAAGACAACAGGTATTATAAACTTACAGTTACCACGTTATGTTAATAAATTAGAAATCCCCCTTTCACCACTAAAAACCCAAAAACACATCGCCCAAATTCTAGACGATTCAGCAGACTTACGCGATAAAACCAAACAACTACTCAAAGAATACGATTTGCTAGCACAAGCTATCTTTTTGGATATGTTTGGGGACTCTTACCATAACCCAAAAGGTTTTGATTTAGTTAGGCTAAATTATTTTATAGAAAAACTTGAGTCTGGTAAATCTGTTAATTCCACTAATGATAAATATAATATTGGTGAAATTGGTATTCTAAAAACGAGTTGTGTTTATGATGGTGTTTTCGATGTTTCTGAAGCAAAAGTTATACGAGAAGATGAACTTGTAAAAGCTAAATTAAATCCAAAAAAAGACTCAATTATTATCAGTCGAATGAATACAGAAGAGCTTGTTGGGAAATCTGCATATGTTGATAAAGATTATAACAATTTGTTTCTTCCTGATCGTTTGTGGCAATCAGTCAAATCAAATGTTGACTATTCAGTATTATGGTTATCGAATGCAATTAGTCAGAATTCTTTTATGAAAAGTATAAGTAGAGTTGCAACGGGAACTAGTGGAAGCATGAAGAACATTTCACAAAAGAAGTTTTTAGGCCTTAAAATAATAAATCCACCAATCGAACTTCAAAACCAATTCGCTAAAAAAATTACTTTAATTGAGCAACAAAAAGAGTTAGCGAAACAAGAACTACAAGAAAGTGAAGATTTGTTTAATTGCTTGTTGCAAAAGGCGTTTAAAGGGGAGTTGGTGAAATAGTTCGTCATTGCGAGGACGCAGGACGCTGCAATCTCATTAATAAAAACAATAATTATAATAATAAAAAAAAGAATATAAATTTAACAAAATAGGGTCGAGTGGCCGAGAAGAACGTTTCGCACAATTATTATCATTTGAGATATACGTCAAGTGAGTACTAAATACCAATGTCAAGAGAAGTTGGATTAATTTCTGCTCCTACTGATAAAACAGCCAGAAATGCGCTTGTTATGTTGTTTAGTTTAATGTTGTTCATTGTTTGATATGTTATGTTAATGACCTCTATGGCAATATAAGCAATATTTATACCTGAAAAGTGTAGCGGTAACCTTCATTTATGGAGAAGTGCCGACAGAGCATTGTTCAATCATAAGCCTGCTACTAGTAAATCTCGACCCTTATTTTTATAATGAAGAAAAAAGAAGAACATCCGTGGATTAAATTTAAAAAGTATCCGCATATAGGTTTTCCATTTGAGCGTAAAGACACCTCTAAATTGGAAAGCTATATTATGGATGAAAATAAAATTGTAAAGCACAGTTTTCTTCCTTTTTTACACCGTACCATTTTTCAGCGAAAATTCAGAGCAAACACAAAAGGCTTCCTTAATAAAAGTAAAAAACGAACACGGGTTAAAGTTAAACCTAAAGCAAGAGAAATATTTTTTGCAAGCCATTTTGATGCTCAAATTTATTCGTATTATAGTTATTTGCTTTCAAATAAATATAAAGAATTACTTAAAACAAAAAGTTTCGATAAGTCTATTGTTGCCTATCGGAAGCTTGAAATTGAAGGTAAGAAAAACAAAAATAAATGCAATATTGATTTTGCTTTAGAAACTTTTCAATTTATAAAGGATAATCAAGACAAAGAACTAACTGTTATTGTTGCAGATGTTACAAAATTCTTTGACAGCTTAGATCACAAGATTCTTAAACAAAAATGGGCAGAAGTTTGGGATGGTTCAACAACGCTTCAAAAGGATCATTTTAGAGTTTACAAATCTTTAATTGATATGAGATATGTAAATGAGGACTTATTGTTTAGAAACTATAAAGACGAAATATGGGTTAAAACAAAAACAGCAAACGATCCGAAAAAAACAATAAAAAGGCAAAAACCAGTTAAACACAAACGATTTTTAAAAGATAATAATGCTATAGCTTATTGCGAGAAAGCTAAATTTTTAAAGGACAGTCTTCATTTAATCACAAAATCAAAAGCAACAAAAGGGATACCTCAAGGCACAGCGTTAAGTGCAACATTAGCTAATATTTACATGTTAGATTTTGACCAAGAAGTTCAAGATTTTATAGATAGCGATAACGTAAAAGGATTTTATCAACGCTATAGTGATGATCTAATAATTGTAGTACCTAGAGATCAACAAGTGGAAGCTATTAGAAGAATACGATCTTTAGTCGAGGATAAAGCAAAATTAGAAATACATGCAGATAAAACAAAGGTATATCATTTTCATCAAGAAGACGGGAAGTTTAATGGCTATGAAATTGATGAAGTAACAGGTGTTAAGAAAAACAAAACTTTAGAATATTTAGGTTTTGAGTATAACGGACAACGTGCTTTAATTAAAACTGCTGGCTATTCAAAATTAAACCGTTCTATGAAGCGCGCTTTTAAACGAGCCACTTCTTTAACTATCAATGCTGATACTACAGACGATAGGTTACATAAAAGCTCATTATTTAAGAGGTTTACGTATAAGGGTGCTAAAAGAAGGCAAATTTATAATGGTAAGACAAAAACAACACGCTACGATTGGGGAAACTACCTAAGTTATGTGGAAAAGGCAAATACATCTTTCTATGAGTTCAATGATGGTAATCAAATTAAAAAGCAATCAAGAAAAAGTTGGGGTAGGTTTAATGAGTTGATGGTTGGTGCGATTGAGAAAATAGAAAAATCTAAAAAATGAATAAACACTTAAATATCTACAAAACCTATACAAAGGTAAACAGAGAAAATTATCAATTAGAAGACGATCTAACAAGAGCTTTAGCTATTGTTTTACAAGAAAACGATGTGTTTTTACATCAGTTTTTAAAATACGTTTTAAATCAAAAAGAGAATACTTACAGTAACCTTTTCGATGATTATACAAATAAAAACCCAATCGAAATTGATATTCAAAAGCCTGTAGAATCTATAGAAGGCTTCGATCACTTATTTGCTGTACGTATAAGTGGTAATGCTATGAAAAATGATTTTTATAATCAAAATCATGATAGAGACTATAATGCAATTACAGATATGTTTATTAAAATAGATAACATGGCTATCATTTTTGAGGTTAAACCAAACAATCATAATAGTACAGCGCAATTATATAACCAAGCACTTAATACTATTAAAAGTGACGAGTCTCTAACAATGCAAAACGACGTTACAGCTGTAGATTTTAATTGGCCATTAATCATACAAATGGCAGTTCGTGTTAACAACTATCAAGTAGCAATTGCTAAGCCTTCCAGAATCTTAAGTAATTTTATTTCTTACATAAAAATGCATAATTACCAATGGTTACCGCAGTTGGCATTAAGTGCGTTGGCTTTTAACGGTAATCAGAATGCAATTATTAAACGTTTAAGTGATGCTATTGAAAATTCAGACAATACAACAATTAATAATCGTCTAGGTATTAAATGTAATTTTGGCTGGAGTGAGGAGCTTTTAATAAGTTTAAATAATGAGAAACAAGAAGTGCGTTTTGTGGTCTACCCAGGAAATACAAAAGCACAGGGGGTTCATATTTTTAAAACAGAAGGAGAAGCGCAATTTAAACGTGAAATTACTATAAATAACCTAAAAAGGAAACTACATAAAAGTTACCATATTAAGCTTTCTGGACAAAGTTATATTACTGGTCTTTGGGCTTCAGATAGTGATTTTAAAACACCTTTATATACTAAACATAATTATCATAATCATTCGGGACGCAAAAAAAGAAATATACACTGGAAAGGAATTGAAAACTTGCTGGATAGTGCTTTTAAGTCAGAATTCGAATGGAAAAAGAGGAGCGGTTGGAAAAATAAGATATTAAACTCAAATCGCACTCAATTTGATATATCCTTCGGTTATGAAGTAAGTTTCAGAATTCCTTATTCTGAAATGCAACAGCTGGATACAGATAAGAATAATTTACAACCCCTAATAGATTTTATTGAAGAGGCTAAAAAAGAATTTCGTGGTATTGTATTAATGTAATTGCTATGTTAAACTAGGAATCAATCAAATTTGCTATAATATGAATTTAGATGCTAATATTACTTTTAAACAACTTATTGCTTTAATACAAGCAAATAATATAAATGTTGTTGCTGAAGAAGGAGCGTATAACCTAAATGAAGTTTGTGAAATTACTGAAAAAAAAATAGTATCAGAACGAGAGGCTGTTTTATTCGTTCGTACTTTACGTAAAAGTAAAGATTATACTATCACAGATGAATATCATAAAAAATTAGAGATTAAATATCCAAATTCAGCAGGTCTTAAAAGTGAAGCACTTTGGCTTCGGTTTTCAAGTAGAATTTGCGATAGTCGTAATAAGGAATATACAACAGATGCTAATTACATTTTAAACAATACAAGTCAAACCGAGCCTGCCACAAAGTTAATTTTTGAAATAACAACACTCTTTACGATTTCAAGATTAATAAGTGACAAAAAATTTAGTAAAGCATATAGTTGGACTACAAAATTAAACCCAATGACACTTAGTGATAAAGGAAGAGAAGGGAGTAATGGTGTTTTGTATCCTTCTAACAGGCAACAATTCTATAACTACAAAGCTAAGAGTTTAATAGGAACAGGCAGAGTCGAGATTTATATAAACTGGATATTTCAACACTTAAAGTTTACTGAAGAAAAACGTAAAGATTTTGTAGATCACGTTATAAACTCTTGTACTCTTATTAGTAGTTACGGTAATGAATATATAAATGATAAAATTTTAAGTAACTTATTATATAAGTTTGATACAGATTTAATATCAAGTACTAAGTATTTATCGACTACAACTACTCAACCAGATGCCATATTATTAAGTGAGCTTAGTCAATATCTATTTTGTCCTGTAAGCTTTGTAATAAACAAAAACTTTAATATTCCAGCAACGAAACCCATGGATTCGTCTTCAAAATGGAAAGGAAATAAAGATGGATTTTATGATAGATATATACAATATCAAAAGAATAAAAATATTGTTAGTTGTTTTGAATACAATTCTCCAGAGTTTATAGATGTTATAGAGTCCGTAAAAATGGGAGAAAATAACATTAATATTTTCGAAGAGCTTTTTAAAGGTTCAATCAAGGTAAATAATTCACTAGAAAAATCACCATACACTTTCAGTAGTGATGATAATATATTAAAAGGAGCCCCAGATTATTTATTAGAGCTTACAAACGGCAAACGAGTTCTTATTTCAGAGAAATTTTCGACATCAAATTCTGCAGGAGCGACAAAAATATATAACTCTGACACTATAAATCTAGAAGCTTATTTAACAAAATTTAAAAATTTAAAAATAGATTACGCTTATTTTATAAATTGGAATTGGTCAATTTATATTACGCCTAAAGATATTGATGTGCCACAAACAAATACCATGTATGTTAATAAGGTGCATTTGCAACTTATGGACTTATCTATTGCTAGAGAAGCCTTAGTGGATAGTACTTCAGAAAAAATTAATCTATTAAAATCAGGAACTCCTCTTAAATTTAATAGTATTGGTTTTCCTGGAAAATGTATTAATTGTAGTGTCTATAATTATTGTGAGCATAAATCGGGGGTAAGTAATGAGCTAAGGTTTCCGTATAATATTTAAAGAAAAGGTAAAAACTAGTATATTAGATATATGAATTCAAACTTTGCATTTTTAGAAAAAGAATTTCCGGTTTTATTTGATAGATCAAGAAAAGCGGAGGAGTTGGTTATAACAGATCCAAGAGCATCTCTTTTTTATGCACGAATGGCATTAGAAGTTGCTGTCATTTGGATGTATACATATGATGAAAAGTTAGAATTACCTCACGATAAAGGTTTGCATAACTTGTTATTGCAACCAGAGTTTAAAGAACAATTTAATTATAAACTCTATAATGAGTTACACCTTATAAAAAAAACAGGAAATCTAGCAGCACATAATAGACCTGTTTCAGATGTAGACTCGCATAATACAATAGAGTATCTATTTTATTTCACGAAGTGGTTTGTTAAATCATATAGTCAAGAAATTATTGGAGAGATTGGTATTTTTAATTTTGATTTTATTCCTAAAAAAGGAGGTAGTGCATTATCATTAAAACAAATAAAGGAGTTACAGAATCAATTAGATAATAAGCTCTCTAAATTTCAAGAAGAACTGAAGGAGAAGGATGAGGAAAAAAAGCAACTCGCCGATAAAAATGAGCTTTACAAAAAACAAATAGAATTATTACAAGCACAAATTGAAGCTAATAAAGTAGAAGCGAATGTTGAAGATGAAGTACATCATCCTCGTAACGAAGCAGAAACAAGAAAGTACCTTATCGATGTAGCACTTCGCGAAGCAGGATGGGATTTAAAAGGAGTGAACGATAAGGAATACAAGGTAAATTTCATGCCAAGGTCTACAAACAAATCAGAAACTGGATATGTAGATTATGTATTATGGGATGATGATGGTTTACCACTAGCATTAGTAGAAGCAAAACGCACATTGGAAAGTGGGAGTAAAGGTGAAAATCAAGCACAACTGTATGCAGATAGTTTAGAGAAAATGCATGGGCAAAGACCAGTAATGTATTACAGTAATGGTTATGAAATTTTCTTATGGGATGATAAATTCTATAAACAATCGCGTCGAGTACATGGTTTTTATACTAAAGCAGAATTACAGACGGCAATGTTTCGTCGTACACATCGCATGGATATTCGTACTGCTCCTATAGATACTGAAATTTCAGGTCGTTTTTATCAAATGCGTGCCATAAAAAGTATTTCTGAGCATTTTGCTGGGAATGATAAAAATGATGGTAAGCTAATAGGTACTAATCGTGGTGCATTATTAGTCTTAGCTACAGGAACAGGCAAAACAAGAACATCTATTGCTTTTTCAAAATTAATGCTACAATGTAATTGGGCAAAACGTATTTTATTTTTAGCAGATAGAACCAGTTTAGTAGATCAGGCAAAACGAAACTTTGTAAAGCATTTACCAGAACACACTAGTGTCAATCTATTAGAAGAAAAAGACAACCCAGATGCGCGGTTTGCGTTTTCCACCTATCAAACAATGATGGGTTTAATAGATCGTAGTCGAGATGAAGAATCTCGTTTTTATGGCGTTGGACATTTCGACTTAATTATAATTGATGAGGCACACCGTTCTATCTATAAAAAATACCAAGCCATTTTTGAGTATTTCGATGCCTTATTCTTAGGGCTTACAGCAACACCAAAAGGTAATATTGATAAAAATACTTATCACATTTTCGGGTTGCCAGATAAATCGCCTACAGATGCTTACACCTTTCAAGAAGCGGTAGACAATAAGCATTTATCACCTTATCACACGATTGAGGTGCCTACTAAATTTCTTCGTGAAGGTATCAAATACGATGAGCTGTCTGATGAGGAAAAAGAAGAGTTTGAGGAAGAGATATTACATGGCGAAGAAGCTACTGGCAACGAGTGGATTTCATCGTCAGAATTAAACACCTGGTTATTTAATAAGCCTACAGCCATTAAAACGTTACAATATTTTTTAGAAAATGGTATTAAAAAACGTGGTGGTGACGAACTAGGTAAGACTATAATTTTTGCTAAAAATAGAAAGCACGCGCAGTTTCTAAAAGACACGTTTATGGAACTGGACAAAGAACAGTTTGGAAATGATTATGTCAAGGTAATTACACATAAGGAAGATAAAGCCAAAGAATTTATCAATCGTTTTTGTGATGAAGAAAAAGATAGATTACCGCAAATAGCCATTTCAGTAGATATGATGGATACAGGGATTGATGCACCTAGTTGTGTTAATCTAGTATTCTATAAGCCAGTAAAATCATATTCTAAATTCTGGCAAATGATTGGTCGTGGTTCTAGATTACGTCCAGATTTGTTTGGAGCAGGTCAAGATAAAACACATTTCTTGATTTTTGACTTATGTGGTAATTTTGAGTTTTTTAAAGAAAATCCAGAGGGTATTGAAACAAGCTCACAAAAGAGTTTGACGGAGATTTTATTTGGTTTACGATTACGACTTGCGGAATATTTAAAAAGCAATCAGTTTATAGACGATGATGCACTACAAAATTTTAGAACGGAGTTGTTAAATGGTTTACATAAAGATATTGCAATACTAGATTTAGAGCGATTTGATGTAAAAATGAAACTAGAAATTGTGCACGAATTTGGTAACGATAATCGTGAGATTTGGAACCACTTATCCAAACGTGATGTAAAACGTATAGAAGATGAATTGTCACCTTTAGTTAAACCACAAAAAGGAGATACAGACTTAGCGAGATATTATGACAAATTACTTTTTACGCTAATAACAAAACGATTAGAAACACCAAACAGTGAGGAATATATTAATAGCTTTATGGTACCAATTACAAAAGTAGTAGGGACATCAAAAAAGCTATTAAAAAAAATGACTATCCCAGCAGTCAAGTCTAAAGAAGAACTAATTAAATTACCACTGGAAGAGGATTTCTGGAAGATAAAAAGCATTGTTCATCTCGAGAAACTAAGAAAAGGGGTTCGTCAACTGGTAAAATATATTGATCCAGAGGACCAACGCTATGTAACAACAGACTTTGCAGATTATATACTTGAAGATAAAATAAAAACAACAAATTTTTCAGATACAGAAACACCAGAATATACATCACCTTTTCAAAACAATGTACATCGTTTAGAGCAACTAATTCGTGAGAATGAAAATCATATCACAATATCAAGAATTAGAAAAGGAGAAACTATTACTAAAGAAGAACTACAAGTGTTAGAGGCCATCCTATTCAGAGGAGGTATAGATAAAGAAGCTATCGAGAAAGAATTAGGTTCACAGTTTAGTTTGGTGCAATTTATTATATCATTAATGGGATTAAGTCCAGAGAACGTAGATGCTGCTTTTGTTAAATTTATCAATGACTATAAGCTAAATGCAGTACAAATAGAATTTTTAGATACTATTAAAAAATTCTTAACCTCTAATGGTAAGATAGAACCAAGTAAGTTATACGATGCACCATTTAAGAACTATCATAGTATGGGTATAGATGGCGTATTTACGGAACAACAAGCAGATATGATTTTCAAAATAGTACAAGAATTTAATCAAGCTAATTAATCTAAAACATATTACTTAGATAAACTATGCGATTACTCCGCATAGTTGATGCGTATTATTGCAGTATTAATCTTAAATACTGTTCGTATGACTTCATATCAAAATTTTTGGGACGCTGAAATAGAAACTCTTCTTCAGCAATTAGACGCACCGCAATCTCTACAGGAGAATATTGTGGACACATTAAACAATTCTAGAAGAACTGGTATCTTCCCAAATCAAATCATAAATGCTCTTCGTATTGGACTTTCGATAAAAGAAGGCAACCAGAATATGGCATTTGTTGCTTCTATGCAAAGTGGTAAATCGGGTACAGTATATTTTTTATGTAATTATATATTACCTGCAATAGGTCTAATTAAGGAATATGAATCTATTCTGTTTGTTACTAGTATGCGTGATACAGATTTATATAATCAGAACTGTCGTGTATTGCAAAGAGAATATTACGAATGTGTATCAGGAGAGATGAAACCGTCGGTAATAAAGGTTATGAAAATGAGTGATTTCTTTAATCATCCAAATCCTCATAAAGTTGTCAACGAATATAATGTACAATTAATAGTTCGAGATGAGGATCAATATGGTTCAGGAATTGAATCTTCATTTGAAGTAGCATTCTTTTCAGAACTTCGTTACCGTATGCCTGATATTAAGTTGCTTGCAGTAAGTGCAACACCTTACGATATTTTAGATGCTCAATTCACTGGAGCTACAGATGTAGATGTAATTGTCGGGGTTCGTCCACCAGAGTACTATGGTATTTCTGAAATGCTTGCTGATGGTGTTATTGAAGATATACCTGATGGATTTAGACCTTTACAAGCTCAAGAACTCGATGGAGAAGTAATATACTCTATTCATCCTAAAACGGAAGAATATGTAATACACTTGAATACTTTTGAAAATGGGTTAGGAGTCATTAGAGAATCTAATACTTCCAGAGCTATTGAATTAAGAAAGTTGTTGTGTAAGCAATATAAAAAGCAATGTACTACTTTAGTAATAGGTTCGGATGTAGCTTGTGATTTTAGTATTAACGAAGGTATTAAGGAGATTTCTGATTTGATCTTAAAAAGAGGAAAACGTGTAGTATTAATAATTGTTCAAGCACTTACGGCAGGTAAGGATTTAGGTATGATTAAAGAAAAGGTGCGTTTTGGTATTGAACCAAGAGATAGACAATTGGCAAATGGTGCGCAAGGAATTACAGGGCGCTTTTGTGGCTATCATAACAATCGTGACTTTAAATTAATGGCTAGTAAAAGTCTATTAGAGCACTATGCACAATTTGAACAAGATTGGGAGATTTTTGCAGATGAAGATTGGCGTAATGATTTATTCAATAGTAATGTTAGAGGCTTAAGCACGCATACAAAGTTTTCGAAAACTCAATCAGAAGGCACATTTACCCCTATTGAGCATATCCAAACATTATCTTATGATCAACTGTTAAGTGAAGCTGGACGTGAAAGCTTGTCGTTTATTGATGATAATGCGTATCACCGTTTACTAGATTATTTTGAATTAACATTTTATAATGTTTCTACAAAAGGAACACGTTTTAAACAAAAAGGTGTTACTGTTCGTATTGCTTCAGGTTATAACCAAGCAAGTAATCGTGTGTATAAAAACTGGAATTGTAATTTAAATGACGATTTCGGAAATATTTTCTTTAAAAAGCTGCCTTACAATTATGGTATTTTAATTAGTAATTATCCAATGGATGATGCGCGTAATACTTTAGGTTTCACAGGAGTTAAAATCATTCAGTCTGGTAAAAAAGAATGGCGTAACCAGGAAACGAATGTGCAGAATAATTCCATGTACGGAAATAATGATGCTGCCTAATGGCAGTCATGTCAGTAGCTTATAAATACGTTCGTCGATATAAAAATGTAGTTTAACCAAAAAAAGATAATAATGAGAGACCCGTAGTGACAGCTTGTCAAATTAAGAAAGTCTTAACAGTTTTGGAATAATCATTGACCTAAAATTAAGCATAAAAAAGTCCCAACATTCGACCGGAAGGACTTTTAAATTGAAAGTGAGTAGTATATCGTAAAGGATACTACCCCGTATTTTGTGGTGCAAATATAGTATCTTACTTCCATTCTACAAAATATCCTTACTTCCTTTCGCGGTTTAGGTTTAACGTCTGTGAACGTTAACCATTTAATTAATTCAGAATACAAATGGAAAATTTTCATTTAGTACACGATGATGGTGTGTACAAACTTAAGAAAGAGAATGCGCAACGCGCTTCTAAAATTATTGAAACCAATAAGCCTGAGGCGATAAAAGCAGCAAGAGACTTTATTCAAAATCAAGGTGGTGGTTCCCTTAAAATTCACAAAAACGCTGGTGGTTTTCAAGAAGAAAGAACCTACCCACGAGCTAACGATCCAAAACAATCTAAAGGATAGGTTATGGAGAAAGACTACTTAAAATATTACCACCCACAATTTCTTATAGGAATTGTTATAGTTGGATTTGTATTGATTTACCTCGCCAAAGAGTCGTTTGGTTTATCAATATCTATATTTGGTATACTAACGTTGTTTATTACACTGATTACAAAACATCTATGGCAATACAAGCCTTTTAAATGGCTTTTCTGGATTGATGATTTTTCAGGAAGATATGAAGGCAAACTTATATATCAATATAAAGATGACGAAGGTAATTTACAGTCTGGAGAATTAGAACATATCAAAATTGTTTCTCAATCTGGAAGTAAAATAAATGTGTCTTCATTTACTAAAAAACCTGATGGCTCATTATCATCTCCATCTACAAACAAAGGGATGTATATTGAAACTACGCAGGATGGTCAACATTTCAATCTTATATACAACTATCATAATGAAGGTAGCACGGAACAGGGGTTTCCGCCTCATTATGGTACGGAGGTAATTAAATTCATCAATGATGGTAAAGAAAAGAAATTATCAGGATGCTATTTTACAAATAGATCACCCTATCAAACGAAAGGTGAATATAAAGAACTGAAATGGGTCAGTAATAACAAAAAACACGATTTTTAAAATGGCAGTACTAAATAAGGAATACAACAAGTTTGATAAAGAAATTAAGCTTAATGAAAATAGAAAAGAATCATTAAAAACGAGTAGACGCGAACTGCGTAAAAAAATTAAAAAGTGGTTTAGAGATAATAAACCTAATGAGATTCAACCTAAATTTGGTAGTCAAGGTTCTTTCGAAATGAATACGACTATAAATCCGATAGTAGAATATGATAGTGATGGTAATCTTCTAAAAAAATATGATTTGGATGATGGTGTTTATTTTATATACAAAAGTGAAGAGGATACCAAACAATCAATAAATACTTGGCACGACTGGATTTTTAAAGCAACTGAAAATCATACAGGTAAAGATTCTATTAGAAAAACAACTTGTGTTAGAGTAGTCTTTGCTGATGGTCATCATATTGATATTCCTATCTATTATAAAGAAGATAATACGATTGAGTTAGCCCATAAATCTAAAGGGTGGTTAGAAAGTGACCCTAAAGAATTCTATGAATGGTTTAATGAGAAGAAAAAAACAAGATCTAGATTAGAAGCCATAGTACGTTGTTTAAAAGCCTGGAGAAATTTTAGAGAGAATAAAAACACAAATCTCAAACTGCCAAGTGGTTTTGAATTAACCATTTTAGCTACTAACAATTATGTTGATGCAGATAATCTAGATGAGGCATTTAGAGAAACTGTAAAAGCTATAGATATGGAGCTTAATAGATATAATGGGTTTAAGTGCATTCGTCCTACAACACCTTCAGGTGAAAATGTTTTTGAAGATTATAGTGATACTAGAAAAACTAATTTCCTTCTGGCGCTTAAAAGCTTAAAAGAGGATTGTATTAAAGTTTCGGAGGAAAAGAACTTTAAAAAAGCATCAGAGATTTTAATAGATAATCAATTTGGTGCTCGTTTTCCAATGGGAGAAGATAAAGATGAACAATCTAAAAGTAGTAGTCTCAAAAAATCTTTGAGTTCTGCAATTATTACACCTAAACCTTATGGATATTAGCAATCAAATCGATGAGGTTCTAGCAAAGCATAAAGGATTAATTTATCACTCAGAGGATGATTCTTTAAGTGGTGAATTAGTCTTACCTGAAGGTGATAGCTATGAATTACGTATAGTTTTAGATTCATATCCTCAATTTTTTCCAAAGGTTTATGAAACTGATGGACGAATACCTGTGAAAATGGATCGTCATATGTACACAGATACTGGGTCTTGTTGCTTCACTACGTCCGCAAAATCTCAAATACTTTTGAAAACAAAGATCACATCATTATTGAAATTTGTTGATGAGATTGTTGTTAGATATTTAGAGAATAATTCATTTTATGAAATTAATGGAAAATACTGTTATGGTGAATATAATCACGGTTCAATGGGTATTGTGCAATCGTATCAAGACATATTAGGAATAACAGATATTAAGATCATTGGCCGATTAATGGTTCAACGATTACAAAACAAAAAGTTAAGAATAAAAGACTTATGTTATTGCAATTCAAATCAAAGTCTTAAAAAATGTCATAACGGCTTACATTGTAACAATTACCGCTTGTTTAGAATGATTGATAAAGATGTGCTTTATAATGATTTACATCACATAGAAAATCTATTGAAATTTAACATTTAAATACTTGAGCTTAGAATTAGTTTATATTTTTACTTTTATTAATTACATTTTAAAACAGAAAAGAAATTTACAACAAATTTTATAGCTTTGAATTTATTAATAAAGGAGAAATTACAGGCGAAATTATTTTTCAGCCAAAAAAAAGTAAAAATTCAATTCTTTTTGTATCTATTTTGTACCTTATATCTTGTAAAGTGCTTATTTTACTCAATAAACACTTTCTGTATTGGCAAATAAACCTTATTAATAAGTAAAAAAGTCAAGTAATTAAAATATAATATCGATATATGACCATTAACCAGCTTCCAGGATCTTATAATATAATTGGCAATAATCAGGATATAGAAGGTGCAAGCTACAAAGGTATATTAGATTTGTCTTTAGACCAAAATAATAGAGTAGTAGCTAAATGGCTAATTAATAATAATCAGCAGCAATTTGGAACCGGTTTTTTTAAAGATAATATTCTTGTTGTAAATTTTAATTATCAAGGAGAGGACGATTCAATTTATAAAGGTGTTGCTGTTTATAAGTGTATTTCAAAGGATATTTTGGATGGATTTTGGTCCGAGAAACACGGTAACCCTTTATTTTTAGGTCAAGAGCGATGTTTTAGAATTGGGACCAATAACCAATTAGTAAATTAAGTGTTAATTTTAGGTTTAGTTAATTTGATCGTACTTTAAAAACGAAAAAAAAGTGTAAAGTATTTTAAATCATTGAATTAAAGCATTTATAATGATTTGTAAAATAGCCTTAGCTTTATGATTATAGCAAGATTGAAAAAAACATTCGTAGTTTTAAATAAATTATTTTATCTTTTAACTGTAAATTATTGATTTTGAATTAATCAATGTATTGTAATATAATGTTTTAAGATAACAATTTGTTTTATGAGCGATGCAAACATTAAATTAGCTGAGCAATTACAGAAGCTATATGGATTTTCGGATAGTTTTATTGAGTCGCTTCAAGATGGAATAATAATAATAACGCCAAAAGGCGAAATTGTATTAACTAATGATGCCTTAAGTCGTTTAACAGGTTTTGATAAAACAGAATTGACAGGAGCATTACTACCTTTCCCTTTTTGGCCACCAGAGTTGCATAAAGATTATAAAATGCTTTTTAATGAGCTTTCAAAAGATCATGTAAAAAGAGAATTTAAAATTATCTATATGCACAAAAACGGGAAGCGTTTTCCTGTAACCGTATTTTTTGCAAGTATAAAAAATAATCAAGATAAGGTTATAGCCTACGTTTGCTTTATTCAAAATATAGCAGATGTTGATTTTAAAGCATTAAACAATCAATCTTGTAATCAAGAAGTTTTTACAATTTTAAATTATCGAAAAAAGTATTTAGACTTAGTTCTACAGCGTAAAGTAAATCAACAACTACAAATTACTTTAAGTAATATATCAGACGGATTTGTCACATTAGATGAAGATTTATGTTACACCTATGCTAATAATAAGGCAATTCAGCTAATAGGAAAAAAAGGCGTAGATTTGATAGGCCAAAACATATGGAAAGTTTTTCCTGAGATAATAGGGCATCCTTTTTATAAAGCTTTTTGTAAGGCATTAGAAACCCAATCTACACAATATTTTAAAGGCGAGTTTAAACCCTATGAAAAATGGTTTGATTGCCGATTTTACCCCTCAGATACTGGAGGTATGTCTATTTATTTTTTAGATATTTCTAATCAAGAAAAAACAGAAGAATTATTATCTGAAAGTAAAAACGATTTAAATGCTATCATAAATAACATTGGAGATCCATTATTTGTAAAAGACGAAGAAAGTCGATTGTTAATAGTAAATGATGCCTTTTGTAAAATGTTTGATACTAATAGGCAGCTTGTAATAGGTAAAACTTTAGCAGAAAAGGTAGCAGAGCAAGAACGAGAAGCTTTTTTAAAAGTCGATACAGAAGTTTTAAAAACAGGAATTGAAAACATAAGTGAAGAAACCTTAACAGTCAAAAACAGCAATACTAGAACTATTTCTACACGAAAAACTAGATACGTTGATAAAAGTGGAAGTAAATTTATAATTGGTACAATTAGAGATATTACTAATCGTAAAAAAGCAGAAATTGAACTAGATCTATATAGGCATCAACTGGAAGAACTTGTTAATAGTAGGACAGAAGAGGTTAATATTAAGAATGCCGAACTACAGCGTATGAATAAATTATTTATTGGACGTGAATTAAAAATGAAAGAATTAAAAAATACAATTAAAAAATTAGAAGAAGAAATCGATAACTTAAATAAACAATAACACATAATTTTTTTTGATTCTTTTTATATATGAAGCTTATTCAATTTTATTCAATATTAAAAAAACCATTAGTAGCAGGCTTTATAACGTTTGCATTATTACTGTTTTTAACGCAATACATAACATTCCAAAAATATTACATTAACGAAAATAATCAGAAAAGAGAAATTGCTAATCAAGTAAATTTAATTGAAGAAAAATTACAATCTTTAGTTATGTTTAGTTATTCAGCAACTAAATCCTTGGCATATATAGTAGAAAGAAACGGAATTCCTGAGGACTTTGACGACATAGCTGTAGAGTTGTTAAACCGTAGTAAGTATTTTGATGTTGTGGAGTTGGTGGATAGTAAAGGATTTATTACTCATGTTTATCCATTAAAAGATAATGATGTAATTGGGTATAATATTATAGATAGTAAGGAGGCTAGTAGTGGTGCTTTAGCAACAATTAAAAGAAATGATTTTTTTATAGCAGGTCCAGTTAACCTTAAACAAGGAGGTATTGGCATGGTTAGTCGCCAACCCATTATTATTGATTATAAATTTGCTGGATTTTCTGCGGTAGTAACCAAATTATCAACTTTTTTTAAAGATTTAAATATAGATCCTTCCAATAATAAGCAATATATATATCAACTATCTAGAGTAAATCAAAAGACAGGAGAAGAGGACTTTTTTTTAGATAATGATGTTTCTGGTTATCAGGCATATGCTGTGCCAATAGAGATGACCTTTGGAGAGTGGAAGCTATATGTTATCCCAACCAAACTAGATTTTAATACAGCAATCATTTTTGCTATAATTGGTTTTTTACTTACTTTAATAAGCAGTTTTGGCGTTTGGTATTTTGCAGGACGCTCAGAACGTATTCATAAATTAATTAACATAGAGCTTAAAAAGCAAAAATCACAATTAAATAAAGTATATCAAACTAGCAGGAATCAGATCAAATTAAGTGAGTCTAACCTAAATAAAGCCCAACGTATTGCAAAACTAGGTAATTGGGAGCTTTGTCTAGAAACAAACAAACTAACTTGGTCTAACGAGATGTTTAGAATTTTTAAAAAAAATCCAGAACATTTTAAAGTTTCACATCAAGCAATGCTGGAAGCTATACATCCAGAAGACAGAGAATTTGTATCAAAAACATATTCAGATTCCATAATAAATAAAGTTCCGTATCGCATTACCTATCGTTTAAAACTTGAAAATAATCAAATTAAATACATAGACGAGCAGTGCGAAACTATTTTTGATGAAAACCAAGTTGCCGAAAAATCGTTTGGAATAGTTCAGGATATTACAGCGCGAATAAAAAGTGAAGAAGGTCTTAAAAAAAGCGAACTATTGTATCGCAGCTTAACGTCAAACGCACCAGTAGCTATATTTAATATTAATCATAAAGGCGAGTGTACTTATGTAAACGAGCATTGGATAAAACTTTCAGGAATAAGCTATGCAGATGCTATGGGTCAAGGTTGG
>Ga0209291_1000653_pt1 | contig 32673 bp, 26 predicted proteins | sample GOMGulsemesocosm_FD_184633 | JGI IMG/M metagenome (GOLD analysis project Ga0209291, IMG submission 184633) | Methane-oxidizing microbial communities from mesocosms in the Gulf of Mexico - GOM9B Gulf of Mexico (SPAdes) (version 2) | ecosystem: Environmental > Aquatic > Marine > Cold seeps...
GCAAATCACCATGTATTGCGCTGGCTTTTACACCTGTCTCGGCGATAAGTGCTGCTAAACGCTCTGTATCGGCTTTAGTGGCTGTAAAGATCAGCATTTGTTCAAATGGTTGCTGACAGAGTGCTTTAAGTTGTTGTTGTTTGTGTTCTAGTTTGTCACTTAAAAACATTGTTTGTTTGATGTTGCTGTGTTTGTCGGTACTTCGTCCAATTTCGATACGTTTAGCATCTTGAAGTACTTCTACACTGAGATTCTTAATCGCTTTGTCATCAATGGTGGCTGAAAACAACATAGTTTGGCGTTTACGATGATCTGCCGCTTTATTTAAGTGGCGAAGGGCAGTGACAAATCCTAAATCAAGCATACGGTCTGCTTCATCTAATACCAAAACCTCTAAAGCATGAAGGGCGATATTTCTATGCTCAAGATGATCGGCCATTCGTCCTGGCGTGCCAATAATGATGTCAGGCTCCTTTCTTAAAACCTTTGCTTGATCATTAAAGCTTTCACCACCAACGATCAACGAAGCGTTTAGTTTTGTGCCGCCAGTTAGCTTTTTGAAATCTTGATAAACCTGAAATGCAAGTTCTCGAGTTGGCGCTAAAATGAGTGCTCTTGGGTCACGTTTTGAGAACGCTTTTTGGCGTAATAAACGCTGCATAATAGGGAGCAGAAATGCCATCGTTTTTCCTGAACCTGTTTGAGAAGATGCCAGGATATCTTTACCCACCATAGCGACCGGAATTGCCTCTGATTGGATAGGTGTTGGCTCATCAAAACCAAGATGTTCGAGAGAAGAGGTTAGGCGTTTATCTAACCCAAAATGTAAGAATGACAATGGCAATCCAGTAGCTAATAAATCGAAGGGCGTAGTATAAATCTTGAAGCAATATAACACCATGTATATTACTAAATAATGCAAACTCAATCGTAATTTTCTATATGCATTTATGATATTTTGAGTTCAGTTATCCCTTAAAAGAATAATTTTATTATTTTTAGGGGGTATTTATTTTATGAAGGGTCTTTTTGTTAAGAATTCCTCTGTGTGCTGTTCAGTGGTTGTTTGTATGGTTATTTGTGTGCTACATTTGTGTTTGAAAGAGTAATTAAGGAAAGTCATTGAACATTTGTGAACGTATATCTGAACATACAATTGGATTAGCTAAAAATAATGTCAACCGAATCAATGATAATGTGATAAATGGTTTCCATGTTCGATTTGGCCAGCTTAAGGAGGACGGTACTCGTTTATCAAGCTATTATTATTTTTATAGAATCGGTGGTCGTAATGGTAGACAGGTTAATTATTTTATTGGTAATAGTCAATCAATGGATGCCGGTTTAGCGAGACGAATTGCAATGCAAATCGAGCCACATATCAAGGCGGGAAATGACGTTGAAAAAATGAAATTTGAGGCTGAGACAGATGATGTTAAAACCAAAGATTTTTGGCGTTATTTAGGTCATGATTTTGTACGCAACAAGTATAAGAATGGCCGAGACATTTGCCGTCAGTTTGAACAATATATTTTACCACAAATTGGTAGTATTCAATTGAATAAATTGACTCATCGTTTGATCAAACTCCGAGTCGTTGATCCTTTAGTGGCGGTAAATAAGGTGAGTGTAGCTCGATCTATTGTCAGTTATTTAAAGCAAGTATTACAGCATGCTGTCCACAATAAATTTTTGACGACAATGCCAATAGAGAAATTTGATAGTCTTTCGAGGTGTCATTCTGTCGATAAGAATAAAATTAGAGTTCACTTAACTGGACCTCAAATTAAAGGCGTTTATTATCGAGCTAGTAAATCGACCGCTAAAAATACTTACCTGTTTTCACTACGACTACAAATATTATCGGGACAATCACTCGGTGTTATCTGCCGAACATATCGACAAGATATTAAAGTAAATAAATGGTTGTTACGTGATATAAATGGTAAATTGAGCGGTAAAATAATACCACTAAGCGGACCGTTAAAAGTGTTATTGAAACAAGGGATCAAAGATTTCAGCACGCCGGAAAGTATCTATTTGCTGCCCGGTAATGGCAGCAGAAAAAAAGCTGATAAATCGATTGATTCAAAAAGTTTAGCAAAGCATCAAAAACTATTTATTGAAGAAGTTCATGGTGTGAAACTGTCAATGAGTCAATTATTGGTTGATATTGAGCTTTCGATGGTCGATGTCGGTGTTAATCCGCTTGTAGTAGCTTACCTTTTTCATAAAAAACTGGCGCCCTATTTACAATTATCACCAGACGACCCTTTGATTGGGGAAGAACTAGAAACTTGGTATCAGGGTTGATCTTTACCCATACCAGTTAAATATAAAGATTTCAGTATCTCCAAGTGGTATGGGTAATCCCCACCCTTATGAAACATCAATTAATTATGCAGACAGTTTAAGAGAGATTATGAAACAAGCAATTATTAGTGAAATGAAAGTACAACCCTCAATCGATATTGGTTTTGAGATTAACCGTCGTATTGATTTTATACAGCAGTGTTTGGTCAACAGTGGTGCAAAATCATTAGTTTTAGGTATTAGTGGCGGTATTGACTCTACGTTAACCGGTAGACTTGCTCAGTTAGCGATCGAGCAACTTAATCAATTACACCGAAGTGATGAATATGCATTTTATGCTGTTAGATTACCTTATGGTGAGCAGCGTGATGAAGATGAGGCGCAACAAGCTTTATTATTCATTAAACCCACTGAAAGTATTACCATTAATGTAAAAGCATCAGCAGATGCACTAGATAGCGAAACAATCGCTAATCAACTTAAATTGGCTGAGCATATTAATGAAGATTTTATCAAAGGTAATTTAAAAGCACGCATGCGTATGTCTGCACAATATCATGTGGCAGGCTTGGTTGGTGGTTTGGTTGTAGGTACTGATCATTCTGCAGAAAATATTACAGGATTTTATACCAAATTTGGTGATGGAGCTTGTGATTTAGCACCGTTATTTGGCTTAAATAAAAGGCAAGTTAGAGCGTTAGCCCAAAAGTTAGGCGCGCCGATACAACTTGTTCAAAAAGCGCCTACGGCTGATCTTGAATGTGACAAACCACAACTTAAAGATGAGGACGCACTTGGCATGACTTACGATCAAATCGATGATTTTCTTGAAGGTAAAGAAGTTGGTGAAGAGATTGAATCAAAGCTTATTGCTATTTACACTCGCACGCAGCATAAAAGAAAGCCTATACCAACAATTTACGATTAGAAGTTTTAAAAAAAACGGCGCTTTAAGCGCCGTTCATCATTAATATTAGCAGTCATTATTTAACTGTTAATATTTTACTCGTATTTGTGCCACCCACTGTTTCCATAGAGTCACCACAAGTAAAGAGCACAATATCACCACTTTCAACTTGGCCATCTAATTTCAACTGTGCAATAGCAGCCATGCTTAATTTGTCGTCTGATACCGTTGTTGAATCAAAGTATACTGAATAAACACCACGATAAAGCGCAGCGCTAGCCAGCGTTGCATGATGACGTGATAAACAATAAATAGGCATGTGTGAGCTGATGCGTGACATCAGTTTTGGCGTGGCGCCAGACTCGCTAAGCGCGACTATCGCTTTTACACCTTTTAAGTGATTAGCTGCATACATCGTTGATAAAGCAATCGTTTCTTCAACAGTATCGAATTCTTCTTGAACGCGATGACGTGATTTTACAATTGATGGATGACTTTCAGCGCCCAAACATACGTTAGCCATGGCTTTGACAGTTTCAATTGGGTAATCACCCGCGGCTGTTTCGGCAGAAAGCATCACAGCGTCAGTACCATCAAGGACGGCGTTAGCTACGTCCATAACTTCAGCGCGTGTTGGCATTGGACTGCTGATCATTGATTCCATCATTTGTGTTGCCGTGATTACTATACGATTGAGTGTTCGGCTACGACTAATAATGTTCTTTTGTACGGCGACTAATTCTGCATCACCTATTTCGACACCTAAATCACCTCGAGCAACCATCACAGCATCAGAGGCCAGTATGACATCGTCAAGCGCTTCGTCGGTTGCAACTACTTCTGCACGTTCAATTTTGGCAACAAGTTTTGTTTTCAACCCTGCTTTTTCAGCTAAATTTCGGGCATAGCGCATTTCGTCGCCGTTACGGGGGAATGACACGGCTAAATATTCAACACCGATTTCAGCGGCTGTTATGATATCAGCTTTGTCTTTTTCGGTGAGTGCTTCAGCCGTTAAGCCGCCGCCTTGTTTATTGATACCTTTGTTATTAGATAGGGGACCGCCAATGACTACTTCAGTTATAACGCGGCTACCGTCAATTTTTGTTACGCGTAGTTGAACACGGCCATCATCTAGCATTAAAATATCGCCAGGGTAAACGTCTTGTGGTAATTGAGTATAATCAAGACCTACTTGATGTTGGTCTCCTGAATCTTTATCAAGTTCGGCGTCTAAGGTAAAAATATCACCAATAGTCAATTCAATTTTCTTATCTTTAAAACGAGACACACGAATTTTAGGGCCTTGTAAATCACCTAAAATTCCTACATAAGTATTGAGTTTTTTTGCAGCGTCTCTAACCATCTTAGCGCGATCAATATGATCCTGAGCACAACCATGAGAAAAGTTTAATCGGACAACATTAGCGCCAGCTTTAATGAGTTTTTCAAGGATTTCAGGCGTATCAGTTGATGGCCCTAAGGTGGTTAAAATCTTCGTACGTCTATACATAATATTTCCAGATTGTCTGTTGATTATTGTCACGTTGAAATTAAGATAGTGAATTTATATTTGCTTGTTATAGCGAGATTCTTTGATCCCTTGTTTAACTTTTTGAAGATTATCTCTAAATTTACTGCCACGGCGTAATGTAAAACCGGTTGCTAACACATCGACAATGACTAATTGACCGATGCGAGACGCCATTGGCATGTACAAATCAGTGTCTTCTGGTATTTCTGATGAAATAACTAAGTTACATTCATTCGCTAAAGGCGAGTCATTAGCGGTGATACCTATGACCGTCGCATCATTCTCTTTGGCCATAATTGCTAAGTCCACTAAGGACTTTGTACGCCCTGTATGTGATATTAAAATGACAACGTCACCATCGGTTGAATTAATACAACTCATGCGTTGCATTAAGGTGTCTTCAAATGATTGAACAGGTACATTAAATCTAAAGAATTTATTGAGTGCATCTTGAGCCACTGATGCAGAAGCACCTTGACCAAAAAATGAAATCTTTTTCGCTTGCGTTAAAATATCGACTGCTTTATTAATAGTCGCGGTATCGACCATTTGCCTGCTACGGTCAAGGCTTGCTAACGTCGCTTCATAAATTTTGTTGGTGTAATCTTCGACGCTATCAGTTTCTTCAACATGTCTATTTACATAAGGCGTGCCGTTTGCCAGGCTTTGTGCTAAATGAAGTTTAAAGTCAGGAAAACCTTTGGTATCCATACGGCGGCAAAAACGGTTAACTGTGGGTTCACTCACATCAGCAAGCTTTGCTAACGTTGCGATACTTGAATGAATTGCTGATTTGGGAGAGGTTAGAATTGCATCAGCAACTTTTCGCTCTGAGCGGCTTAATTTGTTTATATTAAGAGTTATTTGCTCTAAAACATTCATAAAAGATATTGCCTGTAATTTATTTACAGGCAATATGACACAGATAGTGGGCTTTTTGCAACGGGGTACACACTTTTTATGTAATTTTATTACATAAAAGTGGTTAAATTGATTACTTAGGTGCTTTAAACGACAGAATCTGAATTGAATGAAATATGGCATCGGCTTTTTGGTCTAATTCGGCCAGTTTGGCACCTTTGCGTTTCAACTCGGACGTTAATGATGAATATAGGTTAGCTTTAAGCCCAAATTTCACGGCTACTTGCGCCCATACATAGGATAACTCGAGATCTTTAGTTTGATAATGGTAAGTAGAAATACTAGCAAAAATAGTGTGATCAATCGTCTCTAAATCTGGTTGGGTCAACAATTCCAACGCATTATATTGAGCTTTTGCGGCTTTCTTTTTGCTAATTTTACTGTAGTAAGAAGACATCATTAATTGAAGCTCAGTTGTATTGAGCTTATTTTGTTGATCAAGCCTAATAAGTTTATTAATTTTTGCTTTGTTTCCAGTGTGTGCCCAGTGATAGTACAGTAATTGAGGTAATTGACTATTAACAGTGAGTAGTTCTAGTTTTTCGATTTCTCTCACTGAATTAATAAAACTGGCCGCTTTGGTGGGGTCTCTATCCTCGATGCTTTTCCGTTTTATATTTGACGCAGCTTCGATGCAATAACTGAATTTCTTCCAATTAATCAAGCTTTTATATAAGTTAAGCTGATCATCAGGTGCTTTTAGTTGGCGTAGTCGGTTTCTGATTAACTGTGCACGTTCATTTTTACACCAGCCTTTTGTTTCTATGTCACTACAAATTTGCGAGTGGTTTTCGCAGATACCGTAAATAGTTGTCTCATCGGTAAAACATCCTGACAGACTGAGAGTCAACAGACCTGTAATTATTGTGTTTATTTTTGTATTCAACTTTCAGTCCTGACTTAAAAATTACAACATAAGAAACCTGCTCAAACGCTAGCAATAGGGGGCTTTGTGCTATAGAATAGCGCCAAATTTAAAGGCCCAATTTATTCAAAATCATTTATTATTTTTTGCGTATTCGAATTTGATGTTGGCCGGATGAAATCATCCATATTTAGTAACGACTGGTATTTAGGGAACAATTAACCTGCGCCAGTCATTACTAGTTACACTGTACGTATTATTCAATCGCTTTACAAATTTAGACCAATTAAGGAAGCTTTAATGACTCAAGATAAATATTTGAACAGCTGGCAAGAACGTCAAGAATTAGCTGAAACAATGCAACCATTGTTAGGTAAACTTTTTCGTCAGCAAGGTGTTGAAATCACAGTTTATGGTCGTCCATTATTAACAGCATCAACGATCGATATTATCAAGGCACACAGAAACGTGCGCCAGCATATCGGTGAAAAGCTACGCTTGCGTGAATCTTTCCCACTTTTACAGGCTATCTCACAGCTTAATATAGCTCAAGCACGTATCGACTTAGGTAAATTAGCAATAAAATATGCCAACTTACATGGTACTAATTACGATCACGTGATTGAATTCCTAACAGTTGAATTAGCAGAGCTTATCGGTAAAGACGAAAAAACTGAGCCTCGTGATGTTGTTTTATATGGCTTTGGTCGTATTGGTCGCCTTCTAGCTCGTTTATTAATAGAACGTAGCGGTCAAGCAAACTTTATGCGTCTACGTGCAATTGTTGTACGTGGTAGCGGTGGTGATTTAGAAAAGCGTGCAAGTTTATTACGTCGTGATTCAATTCATGGACCATTTAATGGCTCAATTGAAGTTGATGAGTCAAACAACGCACTTATTGCTAACGGTAACTACATTCAAATTATCTATGCAAATTCACCAGACTCAGTCGATTACACAAAATACGGTATCAACAATGCGCTTGTTGTCGATAATACTGGTAAATGGACTGATGAAGATGGCCTGTCTGAGCATTTAAAATCTATCGGTACTTCTAAAGTATTATTAACAGCTCCTGCTAAGGGTGACATCGATAATATCGTTTACGGCGTAAATGAAGATATGATTGGCGATGCTCGCATTGTGAGTGCAGCAAGTTGTACTACTAACGCAATTACACCTGTATTAAAAGCAATCAACGATAAGTTTGGTATTGTAAATGGCCATATTGAGACTGTTCACTCATATACTAATGATCAAAACCTGATTGATAACTATCATCCATCGCCACGTCGTGGTCGTAGTGCTCCATTAAATATGGTTATTACTTCTACAGGTGCAGCTAAAGCTGTTTCTAAAGCGTTGCCAGAACTTGCTGGTAAATTAACAGGTAATGCCATTCGTGTTCCGACACCAAATGTATCAATGGCGATTATGAATTTGAACCTTAAAGAAGGTACAAATAAGGAAGAATTGAATACTTATCTTCGTGATGTTGCATTGCACTCTGAACTGCAAGATCAAATTGACTTCACTACCTCTAGTGAAATTGTTTCAACAGATTTAGTCGGTTCTCGTTATGCTGGAGTTGTTGATTCAACCGCAACAATTACTAGTGATAACAGCTGTGTACTTTATGTATGGTATGACAATGAGTTTGGTTATAGCTGTCAGGTAGTTCGCGTAATGCGTAACATGCTTGGGCTTGATTACCCAACATTGCCAAGAGCGTAAATTTAGATTTTACAAAAAACCAATGATGCCATTGGTTTTTTTTTATCTTTTTTCTTGTTCAAAGAAATTATTCGTTTATCTGGCTAAAGTCTAACCATGATTGACTGTACTTCTTTGATTTGTACTGTATTATTCGTGTCATAATTTAAAAATCAGTAATTCGATAGGGGATTAACATGCGTATTATCTTATTGGGCGCACCAGGCGCCGGAAAGGGAACTCAAGCACAGTTTCTAATGGATACTTTTGGTATTCCTCAAATTTCTACTGGCGATATGCTAAGAGCTGCTATTAAAGCGGGTACACAACTTGGACTAGAAGCTAAAAAAGTGATGGATGCTGGACAATTAGTTTCTGATGACTTAATTATTGGTTTAGTGAAAGAGCGTGTTGCGCAAGCCGATTGCAAGCAAGGTTTTTTACTCGACGGGTTCCCACGAACAATACCACAAGCTGATGCTATGAAAGACAGTGGCATTGTGGTTGATCACGTTGTTGAAATTGATGTACCTGATGAAGAGATAGTAAAACGAATGAGTGGACGTCGTGTTCATTCTGGCTCTGGCCGCGTTTATCATGTTGTGTATAACCCACCTAAAGTTGAGAATATCGACGATGTAAGTGGTGAAGCATTATCTATTCGCGTAGACGACGAAGAAAGCACAGTTCGTAAGCGTCTTGGCATTTATCATGACCAAACTAAACCTCTTATTGCTTATTACACAAAAGCACGAGATGCTGGCTTGAACAAATATCACAGTCTAGATGGCACTCAGCCGGTAGCAGACGTAAGCGCTCAAATTAATCGCTTACTCGCTTAGATTAAAAACCGTTATAAAAACCAGTCCTTTTGTGACTGGTTTTTTTATGTCTAAAATTTGACATGATTTTTAAATTATTAATGTAATAAAGTGTGACACAATCGAATGTCTTTACATATAATCTACAGCACTTTAAAAGAATACGTTAAAATATCAAGATCTGTTCAAACCTTTAATGGTAAGAGCTTTTTTAATTAATTAGGCAATTGAATGAAATTTCCCGGTCAACGAAAGATCAAGCACTATTTCCCCGTTACAACACCTAAAGCTGTATTAGAATCTAAGAAGCAACACGGAATAGCGAGTCACATTTGTGGTATTGACCAAACGTTGGTAGACATTGAAGCACCGGTAGATGACGCCTTTTTAGCAAAATTTGATTTGATTAAAGGCACATCTTGCTTGGTCGATGATAAACAAGCAGAAGCTGTTTACAACGCATTATTAGAGAATCAAAGTATTAGTCATGAGTTTGCTGGTGGCACAATTGGTAACACACTGCATAATTTTTCAGTATTGTCAGATAACCGCAGCGTCTTGTTTGGCGTGATCAGTGATCCAATCCGAGCCAAAGGTTATGCTTATAAGTATTTATGTAATACTTCGTCAAAAGTTGACCTTGATTTATTACAGCCAGTTTCTGGTCCAATTGGCCGCTGTTTTACATTAATAAGCGAAGATGGTGAGCGTACGTTTGCCTTTAATCAAGGTATGTCGAACGCACTTACTCATCATAATATTAATGAAGATGTAGTTGCAAAATCGTCAGCATTAGTCATCAGTTCATACCTTATGCGTGTGGGTGAGGGTGATACAATTGATAGTGCGACAATGCGCGCTGTAGAATTTGCTAATAAACATAATGTACCCGTGGTGTTATCTTTAGGTACAAAACAAATTATTGCGCAAGATCCTCAATGGTGGTTAGATTTTATAGATAAGCATGTTTGCGTTTTGGCAATGAATGAAGAAGAAGCAGAAACATTAACAGGCTACGCAGATCCTTTGCTGGCTAGTGAAGCTGCATTAAAGTTTTGTGATTTAGTGTTACTCACTGCTGGACCTGAAGGGTTGTATTTGTCTGGTTATACTGATTACGATCTTAAACGAGAAACAACTAATCCGTTAAAAACAGGGGCGATTAGTGACTTTAATCATTTTGAATTCAGCCGCGCTATGATGAACACTGAGTGTAAAGAACCCATGATGGTTTTTTCTCATATAGAGCCTTATATGGGGGGGCCTGAAAAAATTAAAAATACAAATGGGGCCGGTGATGGTGCACTTTCAGCTTTACTTCATGACATGGCTGCCAATCATTATCACAAGCAGCACTTTCCAAATTCTAGTAAGCATATTCGCACAGCACTGACGTATTCATCTTTTGCACAAGTTTGTAAATATTCAAATCGTGTTAGCTTTGAAATGTTAAATCAGCATTCCCCTCGTTTATCAAAAGGGTTGCCTGAACGAGAAGATAGCTTAGAAGAAGCCTATTGGGAAATGTAGACCAGTTACTTACTAGATTGGTATTAAACGCCATGGGATTTACCATGGCGTTTTTTTTGGTCGTTAGTAAAAGTCTATTCCTATACTTTAAACTGACCTATTTCTCTTTCTATCTGCTGTGTTAATTCGGTCATTTGCTCGCTTTTTTGCGCCGTATCTTTTGAACCAGTTGCTGTATCTTCTACGTGTGTATTAATATCATTGATATTACGGCGCATTTCATTAATCGCCGCATTTTGCTCTTCTGTAGCCGTGGCGATTAATAAATTAACCTGTGTGATGTCATTAACGCAGGTACTGATTCTTTCGAGTGATGAACCTGCATCATTGGTATTACTTACGCAACTTAAGGTACGGGCTTGACTCACTTCCATTGCAGCAACAGCTTTGTCAGAGCATATTTGTAATCGCTCAATCATCTCTTGAATTTCTGACGTAGAATCCTGTGTGCGTTTGGCTAAAGTGCGTACTTCATCGGCAACAACGGCAAAACCTCGTCCTTGTTCACCTGCACGAGCCGCTTCAATCGCTGCATTTAATGCTAGCAAATTGGTTTGTTCTGCTATCCCTTTGATAACATCTAGCACGGATCCAATATTGTTTGTATCAGTCGCTAATTCATTAATGACATCGGTCGTTTCGCTGATATTGTCTTCTAATATTTTAATATCTGATACAGCTTGGGAAACGACATTTAGTCCTAAGGAGGCAGCCTCACTCGATATGTTTGCTTGATCCACGGCTAAGGTAGCATTAGAAGCAACTTCCTCAATCGCCGGGACTATTTGTTCTATTGAAACAAGTAACTGTTGCAAAACGTTACGCTGTTCTGAAATAGCATTATCAGTATTGTTGGCTGTTGAAAATACCTGATTTGCTGATTGATTTATTTCGTTGATCGATAAACGCAGGTTGGTCATGATTTTTTGAATATTACTCGCAAATAAATTAAACCCACCACCTAACAAGGATATTTCGTCCTTGCCTTGAACCGATAGCCGTTTTGTCAAATCTCCGTCACCTTGTGCTATGTCAATCATTGCTTCAATAGCCGTTTTCAGTGGAGCGAATAATACTTTTAACAAATATAATGAGACAGCGCCAACTAAGAGCAGGATGAGGACTTGGCTGATAGTATTTATTCTTAACCACCACAGGGCCGCTTCTTGTGATTGGGACAACTGTGAAGCCGTTCGATTATCCAATACATTAAAAAACTCATTAACTGGGGTCATTATATTGGTTACTTCAGTGTGGTATTGCCCATTGAACACAATGCGCAGTGCAAACTCTCTAATTGTTTCATTAGCAGTTGGTTGGTGAGGACCTGCAATAAATTCATTGGCCTGTACCGAGCGCATCGCTTGATCTTCAGTGGCGATTAACGCATTGGAATTATCACTGGCTTTCTTTAACAATGAGAATTCTTGCGGTGAAAACTCCAGCTCCTTCATTATGTCACTTTGCTTACGCACAACATTAGGGTAAAGGTGTTTATCAACATTAGTCGGACGCGCTATTTCACCATTACGCCATTTGACAATGGTCCAATAGGCATCGAAATATTTTTGGTACCAGTGGCAATGTAAGTTCGACATAAACGGGTTAGGTCTTGGGATGTTTGGCGAAACTCTTCAGCAAGAATATACGATAGATACCGTGAATTACTGCGCTGCGTTTGCTCTTCATTTTTATTACTGGTAATTGATTGTGAAAATAGTCCACCAATAATGAGAAATGTTATTAGTGCGAACACACTAGTGAGTCTGGTCTTAATATTCATCGAAAATCCTTTTTCAAATATAATTATTAATGTGTATAAATAAAATACATTGAATAGATGATGAAATAAACACCACTTAAAAGCAAGTGGTGTTTATAAAACGCAGTATATATTGTGAACTAGATTATTAAATACTTAATAACTGTCGTTATGGACAGCTGCAATAGCACGACCAGATGGCTCATTCATATTTTGGAAACTCTCGTCCCAAGCAAGTGCTTCTGGCGTTGAACACGCTACTGATTTTCCGCCGGGTACACATTGCGCCGCTGTATCGTTGGGGAAATGTGATTCAAAAATTGATCTAAATAAATAACCTTCTTTACTGTCTGGTGTATTGTGTGGAAACTTAAATACGGCGTTCTCAAGTTGTACATCAGTAACAACTTGGTCTGCATGTGTTTTAAGCTCATCAATCCAAGAATAGCCCACACCATCAGAAAACTGCTCTTTTTGTCGCCATGCAACAGACTCAGGCAACATATCAGCAAATGCTTCACGTAGAATATGTTTTTCCATGCGATCTTTGGTGATCATTTTAGCATCAGGATTTTGCGTCATAGCAACGTCAATGAACTCCTTATCTAAAAATGGTACGCGCGCTTCAACACCCCAAGCTGACATGGCTTTATTGGCTCTGGCACAATCAAACATATGTAATTTATTAAGCTTACGTACGGTTTCTTCATGAAACTCTCTAGCGTTCGGTGCTTTATGGAAATATAAGTAACCGCCAAGTAATTCATCAGATCCTTCACCAGAGAGCACCATTTTAATGCCCATGGCTTTAATTTTTCTGGCCATTAAGTACATTGGTGTTGAGGCACGAATGGTTGTCACATCATAGGTTTCTAGATGATAAATTACTTCTTTAATGGCATCTAACCCTTCCCGTATGGTGAATAGAACGGGGTGATGCACAGTACCAAGATGATCAGCTACTTTTTTCGCCGCAATTAAATCGGGAGAACCTTCTAAACCAACGGCAAATGAATGAAGTTGCGGCCACCAAGCTTCAGATTGATCGTTGTCTTCAACACGCTTTTTGGCAAACTGTTGAGTAATAGCAGAAATGACAGAACTATCTAGCCCACCTGATAACAATACGCCGTAAGGAACGTCAGACATTAATTGTCTCTTAACACTATTTTCTAGTGCAACCTTGAGCGCTTGAGGACTTGATTCATTGTTTTTTACTGACTCGTAATCAGCCCAGTCGCGTTGATAATACTGAACTAACTCACCAACTTTACTATCAAAGAAGTGTCCTGGTGGAAACTCTTGCACTGTCTTACAAACAGGTACTAATGCTTTCATCTCTGAAGCTACATAAAAGTTGCCATGCTCGTCATGCCCGGTATACATCGGAATGATACCCATATGATCACGACCTAATAAATATCTGTCTTGGGTTTCGTCATAAAGCGCAAAAGCGAACATACCGTTTAATTTATCGAGAAAGCCGGTGCCGTGCGCTTGGTACAACGCCAAGATGATTTCACAATCAGACTTTGTTTGAAATTGATAATCAGGGTAATCAACGGCGAGCTCTTTATGATTGTATATCTCGCCATTTACCGCTAAAACATTATTTTTTGCGGCGTTATATAATGGCTGAGCGCCGTTATCAATATCAACAATAGATAATCTTTCATGGGCGAGTATTGCGCGGTCAGTTGCATAAATCCCAGACCAGTCGGGACCGCGATGACGCATTAGCTTAGACATCTCTAATGCAGTCTCACGTAATTTTGCTGGGTCAGATTTAAGGTCAAAAATAGAAAAAATAGAACACATAGTAAAAACACTCCTAACACCAATAGTAGGCAAATTTAATTTGGGCAATAATGAATAAGTCATGGAGCTAAATTCAATAATTGAATCTAGACCCTTTTTTGGCGGTATTTTGAAGTGCGGCACTAGAAATGAAATTCAAGTTAATCGCGATACATTTACGGTCGTTGTACTTAAGTACAATCTTTAGTGTAAATTTGGTAGATTTTTATAATCTTGCATTGTTTATAACCAATGATTATTATCTTGTCAACGCTATTTTAGTTTTGTATCCTAATTTTTTAATCTTTGTAAATAAATTAATACCCATGTTGAGATTACTCATTGTTTTTTTCTCCTTTTTTTTATCTATAATGCCTTTATTTGCGGCAGAAAATAGGCCAATAACAAAACTTAAAGATGTTGAGAAGCTATGTTATGTAGCAAGTCGAGAAATATTAGAAGAGCAGGGGATTAAAGTAAGTAAATGGCAACCATTAAGTTTTAATGGTGATCGCACGTTTAACATCGAAGGTAAATTGTTCACCAATGGTGGATTGTTTATTGTTGAATGTGAATTGCCTTTTGGCAGTAATAAATCAGTGTTAACTGTTCAATTATACAAATCTAGTTAAGTAAATGGTCAAATGCTTTACTCGAATGGGTTAAAGCAAGGCCTAATAATGAGACACAAAAAAGGGAATGCGAACATTCCCTTTTTTGTACTAGCGTCACCAAGTCTTATTATTCCGCCGCATGACCTTCTAGGCCAAGCACTTCTTCATCTAAAACAGCAACAAGACGATTGTCTATTACCGCTGTTGTTAATCGAGATTCACAAAACCAATTAACAACGAGTGGATAAATTCTGTGCTCCTGCTGATGAACTCTTGCAGCGAGATCATCAACAGTGTCTTCTTCAAAGATAGGAACTTTTGCTTGAAGAATAACGGGACCACCGTCTAGCTCAGGTGTTACAAAGTGCACACTAACGCCATGGACATCGTCGCCAGCGTCAATAGCACGTTGATGCGTATTTAGTCCTTGATACTTTGGTAATAGAGACGGATGAATATTAATCATTCGACCTTGGTAACTATTCACAAATTCAGGGGTTAATATACGCATAAAGCCCGCTAAAATAACTAAATCAGGTTGATAGCTGTCTATTTCCTGACGCAGTTGATGATCATAGGCTTCACGGCTATCAAATGTTTTGTGGTTGAGCACACTCGATGCAATATCATGTGCTTTAGCGCGCTCTAGCCCATAAACATCAGGCTTATTAGAAATAACAGCAACAACATTGCCTGCAATTTGTGCAGACTGACAAGCGTCAATAATTGCTTGTAAATTGCTGCCGTTGCCACTGATTAAAACCACTATATTTTTTGACATGATATTACCTATTAAGCAATGCTAACTTGTTCTTCGTCATCAACACGGCTAGTAATATCACCAATGTGCCAAGCGTTTTCACCCAGTGCTTTAAATTGTTCAAGTGCACCGGCTAAATCTTGCTGTGGTACAACTAACATCATGCCAACGCCACAGTTAAATGTACGGTACATTTCATAACTATCAATGTTACCGTTCTTTTGTAGCCAGTTGAAAATTTCAGGCCACTGCCAGCTTGAACCGTCAATGTTAGCTTTTAAGTTTTGTGGTAAAACACGTGGGATATTTTCCCAGAAGCCACCACCAGTAATATGTGATAACGCATGTACGTTATATTTTGCGATGACTTCTAAACAGTTTTTAACATAGATACGTGTAGGTTCCATCAAATGGTCGGCAATTGATTTATCATCTAACATTGTTAATGGGTCAGCACCGCTAACTTCTAACACTTTACGAATTAATGAAAAACCATTTGAATGTGGACCTGATGAAGCAAGTGCAATCAGTGCATCGCCATCGGCAACCTTAGTCCCATCGATAATGCCTTCTTTTTCCACTACACCAACACAAAAACCAGCCATGTCATAATCTTCACCATGATACATGCCAGGCATTTCTGCTGTTTCGCCGCCGATTAATGCACACCCTGCAATTTCACAACCTTTAGCAATGCCAGTGACAACTTGGGTTGCAACATCAACATCTAATTTGGCTGTAGCAAAGTAATCTAAAAAGAATAAAGGCTCGCCGCCTTGAACTATTAGATCATTGACACACATGCCCACTAGGTCAATACCAACACTCTCATGACGTTTAAGGTCAATAGCAAGACGAAGTTTAGTACCAACACCGTCAGTACCAGAAACCAGTACAGGCTCTTTGTATTTAGTAGGAAGTTGACACAAAGCACCGAAACCACCGAGGTTACCCATTACTTCTGGACGATGTGTACGCTTAACAACACCTTTAATGTTCTCAACAAGTGCATTACCTGCATCAATATCCACACCAGCATCTTTGTAACTTAACGATTTTGAATTGCTCACTAGATTCTTCCTACTTTGCCTTAAAAATTTGCGCATATTCTAGCGTAAAGTGTCCCGTTAGAACATCAAAAAGTGGGATTTATTTCACTCTTTTTTACAATAGCCGTATTTTTTTAGTGAGCAAGGACACGTTAATGGCTATAAATCAAAATTGAGGGGAGGTTATTCCTTTGAGCACATATTCAGGATAGATACATATCTGCTGTAAAATAATGGGAATATTAAATAGCGACGATACAATACTATTAATTTTAACGATCTAATGTGCAAACATGCTAAACTTTGCGCCAATGGATATTGAGTAAAAAGAAGACCAAATCGTGAATAAAAACATTTTCTTAGCGGGCATTTTAGTCTGTATATTGATGCTTGCTAACTCCACATCTCAAGCGAGTTCATTAAATAACTTATATCACGGACAGATGACGGTTGCAGATCTGTCACGCGCTAGCCGTGATAAAGCCGTCAGCAAAATTTTAGAGCAAGTACTTATTAAAGTATCGGGTCAAAGTAAAGTGGCTCTACACCCTCAGATTAAGAAAAGTCTGAAAGCGGCTTTATCCTTTGCGACAGAATTTAGTGTCGATATCGTCAGTGGCAATCCGACATTAACTGTCGAGTTCAACGAGTCATTAATCGATGAACTATTAAAGTCTAATAAAATTACTATTTGGGATGTCAGGCGACCGTCTGTCATGATGTGGATGGTTTATGAAGATTCAAACGGACGTCAATTATTGAGTACCCAGTCTGATGATGAATTGGTTCGCACAGTTAAGAACGCCGCCGCAAAACGAGGCTTACCATTATTGTTGCCGATTTGGGACTTGGATGACCAACTTACCGTTACCACAACGGATATTTGGGGACAATTTGAAGATAAGGTGTCAAATGCGAATGCCCGTTACCAATCAGATTATATGATATTGGCCAAAGTAATGAGCCACGGTATTAGTCAACAAGTCAGTTGGTCGGTATTTAAGACAACAACCGAGCTCGATATTTTTGGACAAGCCCCTAGTGTAATAGCAATGACCGGGAATGATGAAACACCAAATATTAATGAAGCAATTTCGCAAATTATTGACCAAAGTACGGATTATTTTGCATCACAATATAGTGTTGATACGTCAGAAGACGATGCTGATCTGTTTCTATCGGTTAATAATGTCGACTCATTATCACAGTACGTTAAAATTACTGATTATTTAACGTCGATTAAAGCCGTCAATGAAGTGGTATTAGTTAATAGTAAATTAAACCATTATCGCTTTAAAATTAACCTGTTAGGTAATAGGAAATCGTTTTTGGATATTATTAGTTTAGATAAACGGTTAGCTCGAATTGTAAATTATGATGCTAGCCTCGTTATATTCCAATGGCGCGACTAATTATTCTTCAATTGCGCTTGTTTAGCGCATTGTAAGTTGCCAGTTTATTTGGTCAGATGTTACACTTAGCCTGCAATTTTTTAATCGGACGTTCTTTGTGTCAAACCCAAGTCAACTGTCATTACCTGTTTATTTGCCAGATGATGAAACATTCTTAAGTTTTTTCCCTGCTAATAATGAAGAATTATTAAAGGTAATGTCACATATTATCCATGATGAACAGAGCCACTTTGTGTATTTATGGGGCCAGCCTAAATCCGGTAAAACGCATCTTTTACATGCGTGTTGTGCTGATGCCCAAGAGCAAGGTTTACAAACATTTTATATCCCCTTTGAAATGTATGCATCTATGAGTGTTGCCATTCTAGAAAATTTAGATAATTTACCCTTAATTTGTTTAGATAATATTGATAATGTTGCTGGCAACCCTTTATGGGAAGAAGCGTTGTTCGACCTTTACAACCGTGTTAAAGAAGCAGGTGGTAAATTGATTGTTAGTGCTAATCATTCTCCGGGGCATAACGGTTTCCAATTGCCTGATCTTGTTTCTCGTCTCAGTTGGGGCTTGAGCTACCAAGTAAACTTAATGTCTGACGATGATAAGTTAGTTGCCATGCAAAAACGTGGTGAAGCGCGTGGTTTAGTATTAGGTGATGATGTGGTTAAGTACCTTTTTAACCGACTCGATAGAGATCTAAGAACATTATTTGATACGTTAGACCGATTAGACAAAGCCTCTATGCAAGCTCAGCGTAAGTTAACGATTCCTTTTATCAAAGAAACATTAAAGCTGTAATAATACCAATCTAGCAAAGTACTTGATCATTTTTAACGGCCTAAATAGATGATGCCTTCGTTATTTATTTTCTATGTATTGCTACATGGATGTAGCACATTAGGATAACGCAGGAGCAGTTATCGAGAATAACTACATACGTAAATGAATGCCTCGCTTACATGGATGTAAGTCCTTATGTTCACAGGATGGCATGAACATGTGTCCTAACCTATTTATTCTCGTGAAAAAGTAGACCACTTATTTACCTAGATTGGTATAAAATAAAAAGCCACTTTAAAGTGGCTTTGTTATGTATATATCAACCAAAAGTTATTTAGCTTGGTGTTTCTTCATCTTTTTTCTTTCTAATGCTTAATCCCAATTCTTGCCCTCGAAATTTAGCAAAGTACGAACAACCAATAAACATCATAAAGCTAAGAATTAATTCAATAATGACGAAAGGGCGTTCGTCTGGACGATCCCAAATCAGCGTTAGTCCATGGATCATATAAATTAATACGATAAAATTTGACCAAGCATAGGTATAAGGTTTTCGTTTTAATATTCCCCACATCGGCAACAGCAAAGGCCCAACGGTTAACAGCAGAGTGATGTATTTGTCCATGACCGATGGCACCAAAATTAGATGCCAAATGGGTAAGAAAATGAGTAAGCCAAAGTATCCAGCTTGTCCAAGCACCATAAATCGTTTGGTTTTAGCGCGCATCTAAATTACTTCCAATACTAATTCTGGTGGACGTCCAATAGCCGCCTTATCGCCGTTAACAACTATAGGTCGCTCCAACAATTTTGGTGTACCGACAATAGCCTGAACAAGTTCTTCAACTGTCAGATTAACATCGTTTAAGCCTTGTTCTTTATATTCAACTTCTTTTAGGCGCATCAGTTCACGCGGTTTGATGTCGAGTTTAGTTAATAACTGGTGAACTTCTTCACGACTCACACCCACTTTTAAGTATTCGATAATCGTTGGTTTTACGCCATTATCGGTAAGCAGCTGTAGGGTTTGACGGCTTTTTGAGCACCGTGGATTGTGATATATACTGATGTTAGACATAACAGCCTCTTTTAATAAAATTCAATGGCGCGGATTCTTGCTTAAATCTTTAACTTTTTCAAGTCTTGTTCCATTTCTCGCAGCTGTTTTATTCTGGTTTCAACCCTTGCTTGGGTAATATTGTCGTTATTTATCTTATTATGTGCATTATATAATGCTTTAATCGCGCCTTTAAAATTACCATAGAGGGCATATTGTTCAGCTTGGGCAATAAGTCGTGCGATTGGGTAACCCGCTTGTTGATTGGCGTTAAATAACATTGTCCAAGCAGGTAAGTTTTGCGGGTTGTTATCTAAAAAACGTTCAAGCTTGGTTATTGCTTTATCAAATTGTTTATCTTGAAGTAGGGCACTGGCATAATTTAAGCTAATAACTGCGTTGTTCGCCATGTATTGGTTATATGATTCAAGGGCAGTAATTGCTTTCTTTGCTTTACCTGTAGCCAAATAAATATCAGATAACGTATCTAAATAATAGAGATTATTGGGCACCTTTTTTAACAAAGGCTCAAGATACTTAAGTGCTTTTGTATAATCTTGTTTCTTAAATGCTATCAGAGAATTAGCATAGGACTTGGCGTCTTGATGGTTTGTTTCTGCTTTATCAAAACTGATGTTTATATTATGGGATATAACATCATCAGAAGCATGGTTGAAACGCACCATAATTCTTGCTTTGGTTAGCAAGAAGCTAAGGCTTGGCTGAGGGGTTAATTGCGCATATTTTTGAGCTCTTATGCGTGTCTCTGCAATTCGAAGCTCGGTGACTGGGTGACTTTGCAACATGGGTGGTAATTTAGAAGAATAACGATGCTGTGCCGCCATTTTTCCAAAAAATACCGAAGCACTTGATGGATCAAATAGACTGCGTGCAGTTAAGTCAATACCAATTCGGTCTGCTTCCCGTTCGTTGGTGCGCGTATAGTTGATTGCAAGTTGTTTAGATAGAGCTAGTGACGTTTGAATACCTGCTATTCCAGCTTCACCAGCTCCTGCCATCACTAAAGCAATAGATCCTAACAAAGCCGCCATTGTTGCAGGATTACTTTTAGCCCGAGCCTCTATTGAGCGAGCTAGGTGACGCTGCGTAACATGGGTTATCTCGTGGCCAAGCACAGCGGCGAGTTCGCTTTCATTATCAGCGAGTAAAAACAATCCGGTATGAATACCTACATGACCACCGAAAAATGCAAAGGCGTTAATGGCTTTATTCTCTACTACGAAAAATTCAAAAGGGGTCTTTACATCATTGGCGTTTGCAACAAGTTTCAAACCTACATCGTTGATGTATTGGTTAACTAGTGGATCGCTAATGATAGGTAATTTAGAGCGCATCATCATTTTGTAAGCTTTGCCAATACGAATTTCTTTCTCAATGGTGAGTGATGAAGATGCGACTGTGCCCAGCTCTGGTAATTTGATTAAATTATCACTGGCTGCATTAACTTGCCCTATGTACAGGCTCGGCAAAATGCATAAGGCAATGGCTGTTTTTCTTAGAATGTTGTAACGGTTGGTTGCACCGGCATTAATGGACAAGATAATCTTTCCTAATGTAGTTTTCTTCGTCGCGATATCATTGAGGTTTAACTCATAACAGGTGATAATAGTCTACCGCAGTTTGTTGAACTATTGCATTGAAAATACTTGATTTTAGTCTTCTACGTTGCCCAATCCCGCTTGTCCAAACAAAGCTATTCGTTAAAAGTGCAAAAGGGGGGACGCAATGTCAAATACTCTTGTCTGACCCCGGTTCTGTACAAGATGTTCCCGCGATTTTAAAAAAAATGGGACATCAAATTGAAATACAACAAAAAAGTGATAACAATTTGGTTGTTTTAACCGTCATTATTAAAGGATAAAGGTACGTTATATGTTTGAATTGGTAAGTAATTGGTACAAGAAACGATTTTCTGACCCACATGCGGTCACACTTGTTTTTATTTTGGTTGCCATTGCTTTAGCTATCTATTTTTTCGCTGATATTTTAATGCCTTTATTAGTGGCCATTGTGTTTGCTTATTTACTTGAGCGTCCAGTTACAGCACTGACCAAATACAATATTCCTCGTACGCTCAGTGTGGTCATTGTGTTGGCTGTATCTGGCGCAATCCTGATGTTAGTGACCTTTGGTATTTTACCCAGTGTGTGGCATCAAATAGTGAGCTTAAGTGCAGACATGCCAGAAATGTTGGCACAAGCACAGCAATTTTTATTGTCATTACCGGAAAAGTACCCGAGTTACGTTAACGCACAACAAATTCAGAGTGTTACGGATGGCGCTAAAACTCACGTTATTGAATTAGGACAAGGCATAGTTTCTCAATCCTTCAAATCTTTAGTGAATCTTGTGGCGTTAATGATATACGTTATCCTTGTGCCGTTACTTATTTTCTTCTTTTTGAAAGATAAACGTTTATTAGTTGATGGCGCTACCCGATTTATTCCGGCTAATCGCAGATTAGCTTCACAGGTTTGGGCTGAAATGAATGTTCAAATCACCAATTATATTCGAGGTAAGGTCATTGAGATAGTCATTGTTGGCGGTACTAGTTACATTGCGTTTAGTGTCTTAGGCCTAGCCTATGCAACCTTATTATCTGTTTTAGTGGGGCTGTCTGTTCTTATTCCTTTTATTGGCGCAGCCATAGTGACTATTCCAGTCTTTTTAGTAGGTTTATTTCAGTGGGGATTAACACCAGAATTTGGTTATCTGGTCATTGTTTATAGCGTAATTCAAGCGCTAGATGGTAATTTGTTAGTGCCGCTATTGTTTAGTGAAGCGGTTAACCTTCACCCAACCTCAATCATTGTTGCTGTGTTATTGTTTGGCGGTTTATGGGGTTTTTGGGGGGTGTTCTTCGCCATTCCGTTAGCCACGTTAGTCAAGGCCGTCGTTAACGCTATGTCCAAGCGCAATATGCAGCAGCGACCAGAAAGCGAATAAGGCCATAATTTAAGTATTAAAAAAGGCAGCGTATAAAAAAACGCTGCCTTTTTTGTATCTACCTTTGTAATCATGATTGCTAAGGCGTTGAAGACTCAGCGACCGGATTCACGCTCGCTGGAATTTTAAAGCGCCTAATTTGTATCACCATACCCATGTTTGGGTGATCAAAATAATGGATTTCTTTAGAGCGCACACGGCGGTGTTGTTTCATTGGATGACTTGTTAATTTACTCACCCATTGAGTTTCAAGTTCATCCTGTGGTTGTTGCTCCAATTTGATCAGTGAGACTGGCTGATTGAGGAGGCGCTCTTCCAATTGAACGTCATCAGACTCCAATATTTTATCTTGCTTAATTTGCTCAACCTTTCTTAAATCAAATTCTGATTCTATAAATAGAAAACGATTTAAGTAAATTTTAAGTAGGCCATCTAATTGCCATATAGGCAAAGCCGATGGTTTAGTATCGGCGGTTAGTTGAGTAACAATATCATTGATGTTGATGTTAGCAATAGGGTCAGTAGTAGTATCAACGTTCAATTCGTAGGCGTTGTTTAAAGATGTATTGAGTTCATCATCAGCTTCTTCTGGAATGAAAGTATCTACAGTATGTTTGTCATTTCCTAACAAATCATAATCCGTAGAAAAATCCTTTCCGCCAAATAAATGAATCGGTTTGGCCAAATGACGGGCTAACATTGGTTGACGCCACCCTATATGAAGTAACGGTTTTGTTGATTTTTGCCAGCGAAATTTCTTCACTAGCTGAGTCATTTCTAAATGAGCTTCATCTAATAAATACGGTTTGTCAGGATCATGTACCAATGTGTTAGTTATTGCTGTTTCATCCACGCCTTCAATATTGCTGACAACCTCAAACGTGTGTTTAATGGTCAGAGGGACTTTTTTAATGGGTGCCTGCTTGGGCACACTTTGATATGCAGTGCCATTAAAGGCAAAGTCTACCGGATAAGGCACATAAGTCGTCGGGTCAAATATGATTTCTTCCAGCGCTGGTGCTTCATTTAATGAACTAATAAGCGAATCACCTGCCATCATGCCATTATCAGGACTGGTTAGTTCTGCTTGAGCTGTATCTATCGGCGACAAATTTGTTGTACTGGATGTTAGGTTTTCAGGCAACATTACTTCGTTGGTTTTGACAATAAGCTCATTATCTTTTATCCGCTGAGCCTGAAGTTCAAAGGCGTTTTGAAGAATACTATCATCTGGCGCAATACACTGAGTAATTTCTGCTTCAACGATTGGAGCAATTTCGATGCTTGTCTTGTCTTCTAACTCTTGCAATGGCTGCGCAGGAATAACTGCTTGTGTAATCGAACCCTCTGTTAATAACGGCGTAGCAGGATCTACTAACGGGGTTATCTCAGGTTTTTCAAGCAGGCTAAAACGTTCAAACTGGGTGAGAGTAGGGCAATCATTGAGCGTGCCATAAACTGCATCGTCTTGCACTGTGAGTGATTTGTTCAAATTGAACTGTTTAATTGCACTAATAAACTGCTCACTGCTCGTTTCACCTAAACGTTCAAACAAAATAACTTCTACTTCAAACCATGACTGGGTTGCAGACGCGCTATTACACAATAATGCGCTGCTCATTAGCAGGGTTAATGCACTGACATGATGTTTCATTTATTTCTCCGTCGTATTACGTTCGAACTCGGTCAACATCGCGTTGATCAAGTTAAGCCTATCAGCGGCGTTGTCTGTTTTGATGGCAAACTTTAACTTGGTTGGCCCATCTAGTTTATAAATACCCGGTTGTGTTTGTAACAATGACATTAGGTACCCTAAATCAATTATCGTATTTTCCCCAAAAACGATTTGTCCGCCATTAACACCTGCTTCTAATCGGCTAATGCCAAGAGTTGCGATACGGTGCTTAATGAGGCTTATGGTAAATAGATTTTTTGCCGCATCGGGTAATAAACCAAACCTATCAATGAGTTCCACTTGCAGGGCATCGAGTGCTTTTGAGGTTTTGCAATTGGCAATACGCTTGTAAAGAGACAGTCTAGTATTTACATCAAATATGTAATCGTCGGGCAATAAGGCTGATATTTTTAAATCCACGTCACTACCTTGGGGTAATAAATTATCGAGTCTCGGTTGTTCGCCATTTTTAAGAGCCTGTGTTGCACCATCGAGCATCTCCATGTAAAGACTAAAGCCGATGGTCTGAATTTGTCCACTTTGATCGTCGCCTAACAATTCACCTGCACCACGTATTTCTAGATCATGGGTTGCAAGTACAAAGCCAGCCCCTAAATCCGTCAAATTTTCGATGACTTCTAAACGCTTCTTCGCGTCTTTAGTTAATTTTTGGCTTGGTGGTGTTAGTAAGTAAGCATAGGCTTGATGATGAGAACGACCAACACGGCCGCGTAATTGATGCAGCTGCGCTAAACCAAATTTGTCTGCTCTATTGATAATAATGGTATTAGCCGTGGGCACATCGATACCCGTTTCGATAATTGTGGAACAAAGCAAAAGGTTATAACGTTGATGATAAAAGTCACTCATCACTTTTTCTAACTCTCGTTCAGGCATTTGCCCATGGGCGATGGCGATACGCGCCTCTGGCAAGAGAGTTTCAAGATCTTGTGCCATATCTTCTATTTTATCAACATCGTTGTGTAAGAAATACACTTGGCCGCCACGCAGAATTTCTCGGCGAACCGCTTCTTTTACTAACGCTGGATCGTAAGGCCTAACGAAGGTATTGACCGATAGGCGTCTTGACGGCGGCGTTGCAATAATTGACAAATCACGCATGCCGCTCATGGCCATGTTAAGCGTTCTTGGTATCGGCGTTGCAGTCATGGTTAATATATCGATGTTGGCGCGTAACGCGGTAATCTTTTCTTTTTGACGCACTCCAAAGCGATGCTCTTCATCGACAATTAACAGACCCAAGTCACTAAATTTAATATCACCTTGAATGAGCTTATGGGTACCTATCACAATATCAATCTTGCCATTGTTGATATCTTCGATGGTTTCTTTTTGCTGTTTAGGTGTTCTAAAACGTGACAACTGCTCGACACGAATTGCATATTTTGCAAAGCGATCTCTAAAGTTTTCGAAATGCTGTTGCGCTAATAATGTCGTAGGTACCAATATGGCTGCTTGTTTACCGTCATTAACCGCTACGAATGCGGCGCGCATCGCCACTTCTGTTTTACCAAAACCAACATCACCACAAACAAGTCTGTCCATGGGCTTTTTCTTTTGCATATCATTAACCACATGTAATATGGCATTTTGTTGGTCGACTGTTTCTTCAAAAGGGAAGCTGGCACTAAATTGATTATATTCATCCACGTTAACGTTAAATTGATAACCCACTTTGCTATTACGCTGTGCATAAATTTCTAATAATTCAGCGGCAACATCACGAATTTTCTCCGCTGCTTTACGTTTAGCCTTGCTCCATTTCTCACTGCCTAGGCTATGAAGCGGTGCATTGTCTTCACTTGAGCCACTATAACGTGAGATCAGATTTAGTGACGAAACTGGCACATAAAGTTTGGCTTCGTTAGCATACTCTAACGTGACATATTCAATGTCGATGCCGCCATTCTCAATATAGGTTAGTCCTTGGTAACGCCCCACACCGTGATCGTAATGAACTACAGGTTGGCCGATAGAAAGCTCAGCGAGGCTGCGAACAATGGCTTCACTCGAAATTGTTTGGGCTTTTTCACGGCGGCGGCGCTGAGAGACTTGAATGCCAAATAATTCATTTTCACAAATGAGGGAAACATTGCTCTCACTTAGTTCAACACTGTTTTCAAGGGGAGAAATAACAACGCTGATAGGGTGTTTGGCTGCGGATTGCAGGCTGTCACATTCCACGGGAATGACATCATCTTTGCGCAGTAGTTCAAGCAATGCTTGAGAACGACCAAGAGATTCAACACAGAAGATGACCCTAGACGCTTGGTGCGCTTTTAAATAAGTCAGTAACTTGCCGGTTGGATGTGGCAATTTATGATCTACGTTAATATCAGTTACACTGCGGCACAATAAATTGCTATGGCCAGCTTGCTGCGTAATTTCTTCGTGGGAGAAAGATAATCGAGTAAACTTATTTAGATCAGAAAAAAACTCTTCTACACGGCTAAATAAGGCATGGGGCTCTAATATAGGCCGTTGTCTATCGTAACGGCGCTCTTCATAGCGAAATTTTACGTCATCGACAAATTCAATGGCACTCTGATGGATATCACCGACTGTAAAAATACGCGCTTGTTCGGGCAAATAATCAAACAAAGACGCACATTCTTTAAAGAATAAGGGTAAATAATATTCTATGCCAGCAGGCCATATCTGTTTGGTGACTTGTTGATAAATTGACTCAGGGGCATTACTGGCATCAAACTGTTCGCGCCAATGACTTCTAAATAATTCGACGGCCATTTGATGCGTTGGGAATTCTTTAGCCGGTAAGATGCGAATCTCGCTCACGCGTTCTTTTGAACGCTGTGTTTCTGGATCGAAAAACGCAATGCTATCAATCGTATGATCGATAAAATCAATGCGATAGGGTTTATTACTGCCCATGGGGTAAATATCTAAAATTGAACCACGCTGACTGTATTCACCATGGGCTAATACTTGATGTACATTCTCATAACCAGCCGTATGAAGCGCTTGCTTTAATTTATTGGGATCGCGCTCATCTTCGGTTTTTAGTAACAGCGTGTGGCCATTAATAAACTCAACCGGAGATAACTTCGCCATGGCCGTAGCAACAGGTAAAATAACAATACCATGTTCCATGGTTGGCAAATGATAAAGGGTTTCTAAACGCTGAGAGATAATATCTTGATGTGGTGAGAAGCTATCATAAGGCAGTGTTTCCCAATCAGGGAATAACATCACAGGTAAATTGTGCTCATGAGCAATGTACTCTAATTCAGTTTCTAACTTCAATGCACTGGCTGTATCACTACAAACTAGCACGGTGAGCGAGGGCTGAATTAGGGCCATTTCGACAATAGTTAACGCTAATGCGCTGCCATGAAGGTTGCCCAATGCGAGTTTTTGCGGTGTTTTTGAAGAAACAGCAGGTACAGACGATATAAAATGGCTAATCAAAGACATGAACAAAATTACTTATTAAATGATGCGGTTAGTATAACCTCATAATTTATACCGCGCCAAATTAATGGGTGATGAATAAGACAATATTTATCACCTAATGTGAGAATTTAGCGATTTAATCTTCAGGATGATTATCTGGTAATTTTCTCGCTTCACTACGCTGTTTTAATTGTAACGTTTGAACATGTAATGAGGTTCTGACTAATTGCTCTTGATCATCTTCACTAATTTTTACGTATTTGACATTAACAATATAATGTTGCTTAACGTGCTGGCAGTCAACAACTTGGCCTATGGCATAAATTGCACAATTGCCTTCTTCAATAAATACTTTAAGTTCAATTAAGGTGTCGAGAGCAATTGTTTGATCGCTTTGATAAGTAATATGGCTGCCACCAAAACTCATTCCATTATTGCGTGATTTACTGCCTTCATCTAGGGTTAGAATATAGCTCATCATTAAATCAATCTTTTTTGATTGAAGATTTAAAAAATCACCTAGTTCTGATGCATGTTCGCCCAAGTGACGTAAAGGACGCAGGGCACTAGCATCTAAGTGGCTAATTTGAGACGCTAATTTAAAAGAGGGCGGCATACCTGCTTGAAAGGCTTGATCGCTTGGGATTTCGCTGTGAATGGGCAATGCACTAACGCTAACCTCAAATGGGTGAGAGATGGAAAAAAATTGCTGTTGATTATCCACAGGACGTCCTTTTATTTAAAGTCTATTGATGAGCGCATATAATAATGCCAAATAAAACTTGGGTTTAGCAACTAATGCCATTATTATTCACGTTTTTTAAGCATCTAACAAGCACTGTATTTTTTTGTCATCTTAAGGCGAACTTACTCAGGTTGTTGGAGTCAGACTAGGATTCAACCTAAGAGAGCTATTTGTGAATTTCACCTCTGTATCAATCGCATGGCGCTATGCTAGATCCCGTAATGGTAGCCGCTTTCTCAATTTTATCACGCTGTTTTCTATAGGCGGTGTCATGTTAGGTGTTTGCGCCCTAATTATTGTTTTATCGGTAATGAATGGGTTTGAAAATCAGCTTAAGCACCGCATATTAGGCGCGGTGCCGCACATTGTCATTGAAAATGGTATTGATAAAGCTCTAAAAGCTAAACTTGATACTAATAAGTCGATTGAAGGACATTCTCCCATTTCGCTATCACAAGCCATGGTACAAGGGGCAGATGAATTAAGCGCCGTGATGTTACAAGGTATCGACCCTTTGAAGGATTCAGCCATTAATCCTCTCGCTGCGAATATGCGTTACGGGGAATTTAATTCACTCATCCCAGGTAAGTATAATGTGTTGTTAGGCCGAAGTTTAGCACGGCAACTAAATGTAACCGTGGGCGATAAAATTCGCATTATTTCAGCGCAGCGCAGCGTATTTACGCCTTTTGGGAGAATGCCCAGTCAGCGAAACTTTACGATAAGCGGCGTGTTTGAGATGAAATCTCAAGCGGATACCTCCATCGCCGTTATCCATATAAACGATGCGTTACGTTTATTACGTGAGCCAAAGAACAAACCTCAAGACACACGAATATTTCTTAACAATGCGTTTGATGACGCTATAGTTTCAGCACAATTATCACAGCTTGCATCAAGTCCATTGGTCATTAATACGTGGCGGGCGCAATATGGTGAGTTATTTTCGGCCGTAAACATGGAGAAAAACATGATCAGGCTTATGTTAAGCCTAATCATTGCTGTAGCTGCCTTTAATATCATTTCGGCACTGGTCATATTGGTGACAGAAAAACAAACAGATATTGCAATCTTAGCCACACTGGGCCTTAACCGAACACAAATTGCATTAATATTTATTTGCCAGGGCACCTTTAATGGGCTTATCGGTACTTTACTTGGCACTGCAATTGGCCTGACACTGACCAAATACCTTAACGACTTATTGAATTTCTTTCACCTCAACATTATTGCAAATCCTGGTGATCCTAGTGCAGGACTGCCGATTCTTATTAATAATGAACAAATATTAATGCTAGTTGGCGCTACGGTGTTAACTACGTTAATTTCTACTTTATATCCCTCTTACAAAGCAGGCCGTGTTGATCCTGCTAAGGCGTTAAAACATGACTAATATTTTGCTTGAATGCCAAGGCATTTCCAAGAACTACGAAGACGGAGATAATCAAGTAAATGTACTGTCTCACTTGGATTTAACGCTTAATTCTCATGAGCTTTTGGCGATAACCGGCCGCTCAGGTTCAGGTAAATCAACGCTATTGCACATATTAGGCACATTAGATCAGCCTAGTAGCGGTTCGGTTATTTTTAAAGGGCAGGATATTCATTCATTAAATGCTGCTAAACAAGCCACTTTTAGAAACAATGAACTGGGGTTTATCTATCAATTCCATCATTTGTTAGCTGAATTTACGGCCCTTGAGAATATCATGATGCCTCTATTGATAGCTGGTATTAAAAAGCGTGAAGCCAAGAGCCGAGCATCATCGATGTTAAAGCAGGTGGGTTTAAGCGACCGTGGGCATCACAAACCTTCACAACTTTCTGGTGGCGAGCGCCAACGAATCGCCATTGCACGAGCGCTTGTTAATGAACCAGCGTTAGTGCTGGCCGACGAACCCACGGGCAATCTCGACACTGAAAACGCTCAGGCCATTTTCGAACTATTACGAGAATTAAGAGATAAAAAGGGAACAAGTTTTGTTGTTGTAACCCATGATACTAACCTCGCCAACAAACTTGATCGGGTTGTTAACCTGTCCAGTGGCCAGCTTTGCAATAATGGAGCAAACCCGCTATGAGTGCACAGCCATCTTTAGGGTTAGCTGGTGGCTTAAGTACCGCAATTGGTCTACGGTTTCTAACAGCAAAGTCTGACAATAAGTTCATCTCATTTATTTCTATCACTGCCATGTTAGGTATTGCCATTGGCATCATGGTGTTACTGGTTATTATGTCCGCGATGAACGGTTTTGAGCAGCAATTAGAAGAACGATTGCTGTCTGTTGTGCCCCATGGTGAGATCATTAGTGTTGAGAAACCGTTAACTGACTGGCAAACCATTGTTAATAATGCAAAAACAATTGAAGGGGTTGTTGAAGGCGCGCCTGTCATTCCGGTAAAAGGATTGATGATGCAAGGTAACGAGCTCTCAGGTATAAAACTCGATGGTATCTTGCCAGCCCAAGAACGTCTTGTGATGGACAGTGCTAGTTATGTCACAGATGGATCATGGGATAAATTAACGCCTGGCAGTAATAATATAATTTTAGGTCAAGGCCTTATCGATAAATTTGAAGTCGTCATTGGTGATTCGATCACAGTAATGATCCCACAAACGGGGAAAAATGGCCGATTGTCATCGCCCAAAACAGCCTCGTTCAATTTAGTAGGCAGTTTTCGTTTTGGCGGTCAAATGGATCAATTACAAGCCTATATCCATATTGATGACGCTAGAAAATTGAGCCCAATTACCCAAGGGGTGGCTGGTGTTCGCTTCAAGTTTGACGATGTATTTAATGCTAACTCAATGATCAGGAAAGTCGGACGCAGTGTAAAACCCTATGTTTACCTCACTGATTGGACACGGCAACAAGGGCATTTATACAACGATATTAAGTTAGTTAAAATGATTGTTTATATCGTTCTAGTATTAGTGATTGCGGTGGCTAGTTTTAATATTGTCTCTACGTTAGTGATGTCCGTGCAAGACAAAGAAAGCGAGATTGCAATATTACTCACCATGGGGCTTTCTCAAGGGCGTGTTATGCGAATATTCATTGTGCAAGGCATGGTGAACTCAATGCTTGGCTGCATCATTGGCGGTGTTATAGGCACGTTAGTTGCGATAAATTTGGCAGATATCATGAGGGGTATAGAGAGTTTGTTTTCAGTACAAATGTTATCAGGTGGGATTTACTTCGTTGATTCATTACCGTCAAAGTTTCAATTAGCTGATTTAGCTTTGCTCATTATATCAACACTCATTATCAGTTTTTTAGCCACGCTCTATCCAGCCCGAAACGCTGCACAAATTAAACCAGCGCTGGTGTTAGGACAATAAGGAAGATTAAGAAAGATAGTTTTTTTGCAAAGTCGGCCACACAGCGTAGCCGACTTTAAAAGGGGATATATTATCGTTTGTCGCGCTGTTTGTATTCACGTATAACCGATATACGCCATAAGATACGGATAAATGTATAACCGACTAAACTAGACGCCGCACCTAACACGACACAGCCCGTAAAGAGTGGTGGTGCGATAGTGCTGATACTAGAAACAAACCAATCTATTGAAATTTCAAAATTAAACTCATGTCGCTCAACACCTAATATTTTAACGCCTAATAGATAAGCGCCATAGAACATAGGCGGCATCGTTAATGGGTTACTAATCCATACTAAAACAACAGATAACGGTAAGTTAACGCGAAAGATAACAGCAAATAGTGCGCCAAATAACATTTGCATTGGTACGGGCATCCAGGCAAAAAACAAGCCGACGGCGAAGGCTCCTGACGCACCGCGTCGATTTAAATGCCAAAGGTTAGGATCGTGTAAACGAGAACCTAAATGACGTAGGTGTTTGTGGTCGCGGATTTTTTGATGATCTGGCATCCACCGCTTAATTGTTTTTCTTGGCATATACTTATCTACTATGACGAATGAAAGACACGCACTAGCAATGATACTCGGACTAATGTCCATCTTAATTTGGCCCACCATACCAAGTTATTGGA
>Ga0209291_1000654_pt1 | contig 32667 bp, 32 predicted proteins | sample GOMGulsemesocosm_FD_184633 | JGI IMG/M metagenome (GOLD analysis project Ga0209291, IMG submission 184633) | Methane-oxidizing microbial communities from mesocosms in the Gulf of Mexico - GOM9B Gulf of Mexico (SPAdes) (version 2) | ecosystem: Environmental > Aquatic > Marine > Cold seeps...
ACCTCTTACCTTTCCGAACAGAGAAGTTAAGCCCATTAGCGCCGATGGTACTGCAGTTATGTGGGAGAGTAGGTCGCCGCCTTCTTTAAATATCCTCAACATCTTATGATGTTGGGGATTTTTTTTGCTGTAAACTGAAATGATTGAGTAATTATAATTTTATTTCATATAAAAATGAAATTCATTATGTAAGTTTTATGGTGTTTTCTGACTAAGATTCAGCTAATTTAATTATCTTCAGTTCTATATGAATAAACCCTTTATTTCTTCACTTGAAAATACCTTAGAAAAGGCACTAATTTTATTAGAGAGCATACCAGAATCTGCTTATACTGATGATTCAGTAGGGCCTTTTTACTCCAGTATTGGGGGGCATATTCGGCATATTCTAGATTTTTATACGTCTATTTTTAAAGGATTAAATAATTATTTAATTGATCTAACGGATAGAGAGCGTAATACTACTATTGAAGTTGATGTTAATTTTGCTAAAATGGAAATAAAAAAAGTTTTGGCAGAATTAAAAAGCTATTTGAACTATGATTTAGAAGAAAAATATGAACTTATTGATGATTTAGGTTTAGGAAAAGTTTCTATACCAACTAATTTGTATGCGGTTTTGGTTCAGGCAAATTCACATACTATTCATCATTATGCTATTGTGTCACAATTACTATTCGCTTTTGATATTGTAATAGAAGATAAAACGTTTGGGTATAATCCCACAACATCACGGAAAAAGGTGAGAAATATTAGTCGTTAAACAAGGCTTTTATTATAGTGTGTAGCCCTTTCATTGTTAGTAATATTGCTGCGATGCATAAAAGCCCAGCGATACCTATAGTTAGAAAATTGCGTAGCTTAAATCCTAAATGTAATAAAAAAGGCCCTGAAAACATAAAAAATAAAGCGATTGCCATGAACTTTATTCCTTTTGATAATACTTCTTTATTTGTTCTCATGTGTGTTATAATAATTTACAGCGTTACGAACTGAACCGTGGATGCTTAATAATTGATTAGCCTTTTTATGATTGATGTTTAATGATTTCATAATCATTTGTGTACCGCGTTCTACCAATTTATCATTGGAGAGTTGCATGTCTACCATTTTATTCCCTTTTACTTTCCCTAATTGAATCATGGTTGCTGTAGAAATCATATTCAAAACTAATTTCTGCGCTGTACCTGCTTTCATCCGAGAACTACCTGTAACAAACTCAGGTCCGACAATAACAACAATTGGAAATTTGGCAGTTAAAGCTAATGGGCTATCTTGATTACATGTAATACAACCTGTAGTAATGTTGTTTTCATTACATTTTTTTAAGCCACCAATAACATATGGAGTAGTTCCTGATGCAGCAATTCCAATGACAACATCTTTATCTGTAATATTATTGTTTTCTAGGTCAAGCCATGCTTGGTTAGTGTCATCTTCAGCATTTTCAACTGCTTTTCTAATAGCATCATCACCACCAGCAATTAGTCCTACAACTAAATCATGAGAAACTCCGAAAGTGGGAGGGCACTCTGAAGCGTCAACAACACCCAATCTTCCACTAGTACCTGCGCCAATATAAAATATTCGTCCCCCATTTTTTAACTTATTAACAGTTTCAGACACCAGGGTTTCTATTTGTGTTAAAGCTTTTTCAATAGCTAAAGGAACAGTTTTGTCTTCAGTATTTATGTTGGTTAATAATTCAGAAACAGTCATTTTTTCTAAATCATTGTATTTGGAATCTTGTTCTGTTGTTTTTGTGAAATTCATAGTGTAAAAGTAATGAATATGAATGGTATTTATATCAAAAAAAAAGCTTCTGACTAATCAGAAGCTTTTTTAAAACTATAATTCTGATTTTTATTATAAGATACTTGCTAAAATTGTATTTAACGTAGTACTTGGCTTCATTGAAGAAACAACTAATGCTTCAGATGGAGCATAATACCCTTCTAATTCAACAGTATTACCTTGAATTGAATTTAATTCATTGATAATTGTAGCTTCTTGTGAAGCTAATTCCTTAGCTACTTTAGTGAACGTAGCCTGTAAATCGCTATCTTTTGTTTGATTAGCCAATGCTTCAGCCCAATATGTAGCTAAATAAAAGTGAGATCCTCTGTTATCTAATTCACCAACTTTTCGAGAAGGAGATTTTTTATTATCCAAGAACTTATCGGTAGCATCATCTAAAGTTTCTGCTAATACTAATGCTTTAGAATTGTTGTTTGTGTTTCCAAAATGTTCTAAAGACACTGCTAGTGCTAAAAACTCACCTAAAGAATCCCAACGTAAGTGATTTTCTTTAGTGAATTGTTGCACGTGCTTAGGTGCAGAACCACCAGCTCCAGTTTCAAATAATCCACCTCCATTCATTAAAGGTACTATAGATAGCATTTTAGCAGATGTTCCTAATTCTAAAATTGGAAATAAGTCTGTGTTGTAATCTCTAAGTACATTACCTGTAACAGAAATAGTGTCTTGACCTTCCTTGATTCTAGCCAAAGTGAAGTGAGTAGCATCAATAGGAGATAAAATTCTTATGTCTAAACCAGCTGTATCGTGATTTGGTAAATAAGTGTTTATTTTATTGATTAATTCATTATCGTGAGCTCTATTTTCATCTAACCAAAAAACCGCTGGAGTAGCTGAAGCTCTAGCTCTTGTTACTGCAAGTTTAATCCAGTCTTGAATAGGAGCATCTTTTACCTGACACATTCTCCAGATATCTCCAGTCTCTACATTGTGCTCTAATAAAGTAGTTCCATTTGCATCAATAACACGAACAGTTCCGTTAGAAGCCATTTCGAATGTCTTATCATGAGAACCATATTCTTCTGCTTTTTGAGCCATTAATCCAACGTTAGGTACTGTTCCCATTGTTGTAGGATCAAAAGCACCATGTTTTTTACAGAAATCAATAGTTGCAGTATAAATTCCAGCATAGCTACTGTCAGGAATTACTGCTTTAGTATCTTGTTGTTTTCCTTCAGAATTCCACATTTGTCCTGAAGTACGTATCATTGCTGGCATTGAAGCATCAATAATAATATCAGAAGGTACATGTAAATTGCTAATTCCTTTATCAGAATCAACCATTGCTATTCCAGGTCCGTTAGCGTAAGCAGTTTGAATATCAGCTTCAATTTCTGTACGCTTATCAACTGGTAGTTCGTTAAGTTTCCCTAATAAGTTTCCAAAACCATTATTAACATCTACTCCTAATTCTTCTAAAACAGCAGCATGTTTGTCAAACACATTTTTGAAGTATACTCTTACAGCATGACCGAAAATGATTGGGTCAGAAACCTTCATCATAGTGGCTTTCATATGTAATGAAAATAATACGTTGTTTGCTTTAGCGTCTTTTATTTGTTCATCTAAAAAAGCGATTAAGGCCTTTTTATTCATAACTGTAGTATCGATAATCTCTCCTTGTAATAAGTTTAAATTATCTTTTAAAACAGTTTTATCACCATTTTCAGCAGTAAATTCAATTTTTACAGACGTAGCATTAGCGATAGTGGTAGATTTTTCGTTATGTGCGAAATCACCAGCACTCATAGTTGCTACATGTGTTTTTGAATCTGAACTCCATGCACCCATTGAATGTGGGTTTTTACGAGCGTAATTTTTAACTGCTTTTGGTGCTCTACGATCAGAATTTCCTTCACGTAACACTGGGTTTACTGCAGAACCTTTAATTTTATTATAACGTACTTGAATTGCTTTGTCTTCAGCAGTATCAGCATCATCTGGATAACTAGGAATTGCAAATCCTTGTTCTTGTAATTCTTTAATAGCTGCTTTTAATTGAGGTACAGAAGCAGAGATGTTTGGAAGCTTGATAATATTAGCTTCTGGTTTTTTTGCTAATTCTCCTAATTCAGCTAGCGCATCAGGAACTTTCTGATCATCAGTTAAAAAATCAGGGAAATTTGCTAATATTCTAGCTGCAAGAGAAATATCTTTAGTTTCAATTGTTACTCCTGAAGAAGCAGTAAATGCTTGAACAATTGGTAAAAATGAACGCGTTGCTAAAGCAGGTGCTTCATCTGTTTTTGTATAAATAATCTTTGCTTTTCCTGACATGAATATTTGTTTTTATAGTTAATACGGTAAGAATTACCGTTAATATTTTAATTTTTCTTAAATTTAAGAATCTCAAAGATACCGATTATGGATTGATTTTTGAAGCTTAGGAAGTTGAACTTCAAATATTGAATAAAGATTTATTAATGTGATAAATTTCATATTTGAAATTTTAGAACTGAATAATTTATGTGATTGTTTTTTGTGAATTTAATGATTGCTTTTCGGCATACTTATTGCTTTTTTAATAGATAAGAATAATAAACGACTATAAATGACTACTACAAAAACAGAAAAAAAATATAAATATAAAAAATTAGCCTTGGGGATTTTATTTGATGCCATTGGTATGGCTTCTTTTACATTACCTTTTATTGGAGAGTTTGGTGATGTAATTTGGGCTCCATTATCAGCATTAATAATGACAAGAATGTATAAAGGTAGTACAGGTAAAATAGCTGGTGTTGTAAGTTTCTTTGAAGAGTTACTACCAGGATTAGATTTTATTCCAACGTTTACATTAACTTGGATTTATCAATATGTATTAAAAGGAAAAAGGGTAAAAGAAGATATTATAGATATAGGATAACATTGTAATATGTTGATACGGGCTTCTAATATAATTGTTAGAAGCCCGTTTTTTATTGTTATAATTTGATAGTTAAACCAAGAATAATATTCCTTCCTTGATTATAAATACCATCATTTTTTAACCTTGATAAATGATTGATGTATTCTTTGTCAAAAAAGTTGTTTATTCCAATATTAAATAAATAATTAGCCTTTTTTGTTTGTAATTCTGAATTAACACCTAAGTTAACTAGATCATAATTTTCTGAAGCTATTTCAGATCCACTTACATTTTGTTGTTTGAATACATTTTTCAAACTGATAAATGCATTAGTATTAAACTTAGATTCTTTAGTTATTGTGAATGATAAATTTGTGTGTATTGAGTTTGCAGGAATTAAAGGTAAGTAAGTTCCGTTACTTAATTTTCCTGTTACAGATTCAAAATTACTACTTATGTGTAACCAATCTAATGGGTGAGGGTGTAGGTGTATTCCTAGTTCACCTCCGTAAAGCTCAGCATCTTCTTGTTGATAACTAAATACTTGCGCATTATCAATGTAATCAGATGTAGGAGTAAGGAAAATATAATCGTTTATAGTATTATAGAATCCATTTATAAAAAATTCAAAATGATCACTTTTATAATTTAAATTTAAATCTAGTTGAACGTTTTGTTCGTTAGTTAATTTAAGGTCTCCAATTTCATAACGGTTGCTTCCTTCATGTTCTCCATCAGAGGTAAGTTCCGCTAAATTTGGAGCTCTAAATCCACTTGCAAGATTTATACGACCAGTTATTTTTGAGCTGAAATCGGTTTTAAATCCTACTGCGCCATTAAAACTATTAAACTGTTTATTTGTGTTTAAGGGTGTGATTTGTATTCTTCTGTAATCATAGCGTAGTCCAAATTGAATTGCGTGTTTTTTCCAGTGATAGTGCGATGTTCCGAATATTCCTGCATCTATTGTATTTGCATCAGGAATTAAAGTTTCGAATCCAAAATTCTTATTTTTCTGAAACATTCCTTGGGTACCAATAATGATTTCAAAATCATTTATTTTAGGTAGCTCATATTTAATATTGTAATTAAATGTACTCAAGTGCATTTCTAACGCAGGTTCTAACTTTTCATCATCATGATCTTCCTCGTGTTCCTCCTCATCGTGCTCTTCTTCCTCTTCATGATGATGTTCTTCTTCAAATTCTTTCCTGTTATTAAAAGTATAACCAAAAATCATATCAAGTTTTCCTTTGTTTAAATTAACCTTTGTATGAGAACTTATAATATGATTTTCAATAGATTGATTTGGTAAGAGCGGTTTAATATTACTGTTCTGAGCACCTATACCTTCAGGAATACCTAAACGACTGAAGTTAGTATTATAACGAATGTCATTAGTTACTTTATCATTTCCAAAACCAATCCCGGTTTTTAAATCGTATTCTGAAAATCGTGAGTTAGTTACTCGTGTTTTATCAAATTGATAATCGGAATGTTGTTGTAAAGAAAAACGAGTCAATAGCTTTAGTTTTTCTGTAGTTTTTTTAAGTCCAAAATTGGTGGTTACTCCGTTTGTATTTGAGAAATATTTGGTAGAAATGTCTATATTTAAGGAGTCTAAGGGAGCATAACGTTCTGGATTTAAAAATAATACTCCACCAATAGCATCAGATCCATAGAGTAAGGAAGCAGGTCCTTTTATTATTTCAACACTTTCAATACCTGCGGAACTTACACCAATTCCGTGTTCTTCTCCAAACTGTTGATTTTCTAATCTGATCCCTTGAGTGTATACAAGTACTCTATTACTACTTAAACCTCTAATAACAGGTTTTCCTATTCCACTACCAGTACTAATCTGATTCACTCCTGGAACCTGACTTAGCTGTTCTGATAAATTATTTGCATCTGTTAAATCAGTAGTTTTTATTTTTTCTACTTTCATAACATTATCTTTCTGTAGCTTATGGAATGGAGCAGAAATAAGAACACCTTCAAGTTCTAAAACTGTAGGGTGTAGTTGAAAATTGATAGTTAGATCGGAATTTAGTTCTATTTCTTTATGAATATCTTGATACCCTAAATATGTTATATGAAGTTCATAAAAGCCTTGAGGTAATTTGTTTATATTAAAATGACCATTTGAATTTGTTATTCCCCCTTTGTTTAATGATTTGATATAAATATTAACGTCAGTAAGTGGCTCAGATGTTTTTTTATCTGTAATGTGGCCAGATATTTTGTACTGTGAAAAACTACTTATACTAATAAATAGTACAAGTAAATTAATGAAATGTTTCATGAATTGTTGTATTAATTTCTATACCTGTTTATGAGTCTAGGTATAAATTATAAATAAATTTAAGTTTGTAATTGAATTAATTTATATTAATACAGGTGGTCCTCGTAGCTGGTGACTTCCAATGGATATATTATTAAAATATTCACTTGAATAATTAGAGTGAATAGAACTATAATTGCAAAAGTTTTTCTTTAAAGGGAAATGAACAATCGAATCATAGATGTGCGGAGTAGCATATAATTGTATAAAACTACAATCATATTCTATTTCGTGTAAGTGTGTTTTGTTTTTTTCATCACAATCAATTACATGCTCATGATGTTCAAATGAATGAAGAAAATTAAGAACAGAAGGCATTAATAAAACTGAAACTAGTCCTATTAGTGTTACTGACTTTAATATGTTTTTCAAATTATTACTCACTAAAAAACTTTTTAAACCCCATTCTACAAAGCATTTTCTTTTCAAATGCCCAGAAGAATTTAAACTGCCCAAAGATCCATCCTACAATAACTAGCAATATTTGATAAATAGGAAAGATAATTAAAATTCGTATTGTCCAAAATAAAAATGAGTTTGAAATAAGCTCTTTTAAATTTAATAGTTCAATTATTGGTCCAGAAATTTTAGCTGCAGTTGATCCTGTAACAGCAAAAACTAAGAAAATTGCGATTAATTCCCATCTGTAATTTACTTGCCACTTATTAGCTAATTTTTTAAATAATTTAAGTGTAATGTTTAAGATACCATAAGCAATGATCATGGTAAGAAATATCAGTAAAATGGTATTTATTTCGTTAAATTTTGAAAGAATTGATTTAGCAAGCAAAAACCCAGATAATAACAGGGCAATACTTCCGAGTAAAGGGAAAAGTAATTGCCAGTTTTTTTCAATTTCCCAACGTTCTTTAATCTTTTGCATAAAAAAAATTTGAAGCAAAAATAAGCAATCGTTTCATAAAAATATAAAAAATAGAAAATAATACGGAGCATCAAAATTAATTATAGCTTTTGCCTATATTTTTGTTGAAAATAGGTGAAATACATAAAAAGCTTATAATTTACTTCTAAGCCATAATTTACATGAGCTTCATAGTCAATCTTCATTTCATATAAGTTTGAGCTAAAATTAAAAGGTTGCAATACGCGTTGATTCCAGGATACTACATAAAATTGATTTTTAATTTCTATGGCTGATTGTGAATAATATGACATTGGTTTTTGTATTGCCATCCAAGAGCTAAAACCGGGTTCAATTATGATAACTTCATATTCTAACTCTTTATTTTCAATAACCACTTTATCAATTTCGTTTACTGCTTTATTATTTGTTACGGTATTGGCGCAGGACACACAAATAAATAATAGGGTATATAATAAACGTTGCATAACAATATGATGTTTTATATAAAGATACAAAATAAAAAAGCTGAACTCTTCAGTTCAGCTTTCAAATATGTATTTTTAAAAAGAAGTTTATTTTCCGAAAAGACCACCAAGTAAACCTCCAAGACCACCTTTTTTTGAGCTTCCTGAATTTAAAACCATTCCAGCAACATCATCTAATATAGATCCATCACCGTCACCATCTAATAATGATTCAATTAAGCTTTGTTGCTTAGGAGCAGCAGTACCACCACCTAATAAACCACCTAATAAATCTCCTATTCCGTTTGAATCAGCTACATTTTGTTGTTTAGACTGTTTTCCTAAATAGCCCATTATTAATGGAGCAGCAACTTTTAATATGTCCATTACAGCACTAGAGTCCATTCCTGTTTTTTGTGATAGTGCATTGGTGACGTTAGTTTGTGAACCTCCAAGTACATGACTTAAGATTCCAGCACCATCATCCATGACATTTTGATCAACACCACCTGCGAATAACCCACCAAGGTTATCTAAAATAGATCCATCGTGTTTTCCTGATAATGCTCCCATTAAACCAGCAGCACCTTCTGGTGTAGCAGCGTTACGTTTCATAGCTCCCATTAACACAGGTAAAGCCATTGTTAATACTGATGAAGTTTTATCTGTAGACTGCCCAGATTGTCCAGCTACACCACTTATAATTGTTTTTCCTAAATCACTGTTTAGTAAATCTAATATTCCTGACATTTTTAATATTGTTTTAGTTTGTTAATTTAAATTACACTCATTTCTAAATATACTAAAATTATGCCAATTATTAGATGTTACATATATAATTTGAAAACTGAGTAATTAATTCTTCTTCTGTTTTATAAAGAGATTCATTCGTTGTTCCGCCAATATGTGGAGACAATGATAATTCAGGATTCATTAATAGCTGAATTTCTGGGTTTGGTGAAGTTTGGAATACATCTAAAGCAGCATATTTAACTTTTTCAGATTCAATTGCATTTATTAACGCTACTTCATCTAAAACGCCACCTTGAGAAGTATTTATGATACCAACACCACTTTTCATTAATTCAATTTCTTTTACACTAATTATTGGGTTTTCTTGATAAGGTACATGAAGTGTTATAAAATCTGAATTTTTTAATAGTGAAGTTAATGGCTGCGTTTCAATTTCAAAAGTTATTGACTTCCCGTTGAAGAAAGAAATATCGATATTTTCTTTTTTGATAGAAGTGCTAGTTGCAATTACATTCATTCCTAAACCAACAGCTATTTTTGCTACTTCTTTTCCAATGAATCCTAAGCCAATAATACCAAGTGTTTTCCCTCTTAATTCAGTTCCTTTTGAAAACTGATTTTTTAGTTCAGTAAATCTGGTATCTCCTTCCAAGGGCATTTCCCTGTTGGATTGATGTAGAAAACGAACCATGCTTAGTAAATGAGCGAAAACTAATTCGGCTACACCTACTGCATGGGCTTCTGGGGCATTGATAATATGTAAACCTTTATAAATAGCATAATTAACATCAATGTTATTTACATAATTACTTGCGCAACCAATAATTTTTAAAGTTGGACAGGCATCAATTAAATTTGAAGATATAGTTGTATTAACCCCAATAATTAATGCATCAATATTATTTTTATTGATGTAGCTAATCAATTGATTCTGTGCTACAGTTATTGCAAAAACTTCAAAACCTGCGCTTGATAATTGGTGAATTCCAGGTTTAGTAATGGTATAATTTGCTAACAGTTTCATACAATGTAATTTATTTTTTTGAAATAGTAGTTTCTAGTTCCTGCATAGCATCTACTAATACCTGAACACTTTCTATAGGTAAAGCATTATACATTGATGCTCTGTACCCGCCAACACTTCGGTGTCCGTGTAATCCATTAATTCCTAATTTTTCCCAAATTGAATCAAATGTGTTTTTAAGAGATTCATCAATTAAAGTGAAAGTAGCATTCATTATACTACGATCCTCTTTAGCCGTGTTCCCTTTAAAAAGTGGATTCCTATCTATTTCAGTATATAATAATTCTGCTTTAGCATTGTTTATTTTTTCTATGGCTTTTATCCCGCCTAAATCTTTTAACCATTGTAATGTTAGCATAGAAACATATATAGGAAAAACAGCAGGTGTGTTGAACATGCTTTCTTTTGCTATATGAACTTGATAATCTAATATAGAAGGAATATTTCTTCCAGTTTTTCCTAGAATTTCATTCTTTACGATAACAAGTGTAGTTCCTGAAGGTCCCATGTTTTTCTGAGCTCCTGCATAAATGATGTCAAATTTAGAAAAATCTAACTGACGAGAAAAAATATCAGAACTCATGTCGCAAACAGTTAACCCGTCAAATTCAGGGAAATTCTTCATTTGAGTACCAGATATGGTATTGTTACTCGTGCAATGGAAATAGTTTACATTCTCTGGAATAGTAAAATCTTTTGGAATATAAGAGAAGTTTTTATCTTCGGAAGACGCTACAATATTAATATCTCCAAATAGTTTAGCCTCTTTAATTGCTTTAGCTGACCAGGTTCCAGTATTCATGTAAGCGGCTTTACCGCCATCCTTTTTCATTAAGTTATATGGAGTTAATAAAAACTCTGAACTTGCACCTCCATGTAAGAATAGTGCAGAGTACCCTTTGTTCTCTAATCCAAGTAATTCTAAAGCTAAACTTCGTGCTTTTTCAATTACTCTAACAAAATTTTCACTTCGATGAGAGATTTCTATTAATGATAAATCTAACCCGTCAAAGTTTATTACTGCATTAGCTGCTTGTTGCAATACTTCTTGAGGAAGGATGCATGGTCCGGCACTAAAATTATGTTTTTTCATATGGAAACTTTTTTCGTTTTCCTTTTAAATAAAAAGGTAATTGTTGTTATAAGTTTGCTAAAAAATCCAATGTATTTACTCCGTCAGCATAGTCAGTAAGTGTTGGTTTTTGAGTTTCTCCAAACTTAATTTCGTTATTCATAAAACCATTTGCAACAATACATTGTATCAAATCATTGTCAGTGGTTAGTTTTGTTTTCAGGTTTTCTAGGTTATCATATCTTTCATAAAACAATGATGAAATAGGAGAGGAGTAGCTCTTATCTTCTTTGATCATTAAAAAACCATTTTCTAATAAGTCAAATAAACTCATTAAATATACAGCTTTGTTGTAATCATAATTATTAGCGTATTTGGCGTTATTAATTATGTCTTTATGTTTAAAAACAGCATTAAATAATTTATCAAAGTTGTAATCTTTTGGAATAAATAGTTTTGAGACACTTCTGCATCCAAGTCCAAAATATGTAAAAATATCATCGGATAGGTTACTTAGCTCCTCATCAGTTTCTTTTCCAGTAAGTACAGCAACAGAATTTCTACTTTTTCTAATTATAGCAGGGTATTTACCAAAATAATATTCAAAATAACGAGCGGTATTATCACTTCCTGTAGCAATAACAGCATCAAAACCTTCTAGTTTTTCTTCGCAGAAAGTAATTTTGTTTTTAAAATCTTCATTTACATATTGTAAATATTTTGCTAAAATTGGTAATAAATGTTTGTCGTTAGACGATTGTTTTGCCAATACAGAATGCCCGGAAATTAATACCGATAAAAAATCATGAAACCCTACTAACGGGATGTTTCCAGCCATTACGATAGCTACTTTTTTAGGAGAGATATCATTTAATTTTGTATTAGAAACAAAACTAACTAAATTGTCATTAGTAAGTGATTTACTCCAACCTTCACAAGCGAATAATACATTTTCTACAGTAAACCATTGGTTAAATTGATAGCTACGCTCAACTTGCATTTTAAAAGCATCAAAAAATAAATCATTATGCAGAATTCCTTCTTTTTTAATAATCCCTTTTGTTGTAAATTGACTTAAAAAATCACCTAATTGTGAAAATGCTAAAATTCTAGTATTTAATTGACTCATTTATTTGGTATCTACATATTTTTGGCGTTATTTTTGTACCAAGAATATAGGTTTGTTTTAGATTTTTGACAAAGATACTCATTGTACTAAAATGGAAACAAGTTATTTTAATTAAAAGAGAATTTAAGTTATGGCAATTATAATTACAGACGAATGTATTAACTGTGGAGCATGTGAGCCAGAATGTCCTAATACAGCAATTTACGAAGCTTCAGATGATTGGAGATATGCTGATGGGACATCATTAAAAGGAGATTTAGTACTTACCAATGGAAAAACGGTAAATGCTGATGAGGCACAAGAACCAATAAGTGATGAAGTGTATTACATTTCTCCTGATAAATGTACAGAGTGTAAAGGTTTTCATGAGGAGCCGCAATGTGCTGCAGTTTGTCCGGTAGACTGTTGCGTTCCTGATGATGATAATGTAGAGACAGAAGAAGTATTACTTGAAAAGCAGTCTTTTATGCATCCAGAAGGATAATTATTTAATAGTAATAACAAAAAAAGCAATTACGAGAGTAATTGCTTTTTTTGTTAAAAATCTATTAAAGTTTTATGTTTTTTAAGTGTAATAGTATAAATTTACAGAACTTAAATAACCAATTATGAGTGCTTTAGTAAAATATTGTATTACTTTTTTAATTTCAATTTGTGTTTTTATAATAGCACTTTTTTAGAAATTTTTAACCTTCATATCTAGTATTAAAACTTCATAAAGACTTATGAAGTCTTTACCTGCTATACGATTAATTTCATACGATTATATTAATTTGTTTTTTTATTGCTTTAGAAAGTTATTTCCTTTAGATGCTACTATGTATAAATCAATAAATATATGTAGTTTTGCAAACTGATTTTCGTAACTATTTTACGAGTTTAATTGTAATACCATCATAAAATGAAAGCAGGAATTGTAGGATTACCAAATGTAGGTAAATCAACTTTATTTAATTGTTTGTCTAACGCAAAAGCACAAAGTGCTAACTTCCCTTTTTGTACTATTGAACCAAATATAGGTGTTGTAAATGTACCGGATTCTAGAATTTCTAAATTAGAAAGTATGGTTAGTCCTGAGCGTGTTGTACCAGCAACTGTTGAAATTGTTGATATTGCAGGATTAGTAAAAGGTGCAAGTAAAGGAGAAGGGTTAGGAAATAAGTTCTTAGCAAATATTAGAGAAACTGATGCAATTATTCATGTATTACGTTGTTTTGACAATCCTAATATTATACATGTAGAGGAAACTATAGACCCTATAAGAGATAAGGAAATTATCGACTTTGAGTTGCAATTAAAAGATTTAGAAACTGTTGATAAAAGACTTGAAAAGGTAAAACGTGCTGCTAAAACAGGTGATAAAGAAGCTGCTTTAGAACAAGTAACGTTAATGAAACTTAAAGAAGTGTTGGAATCTGGTAATTCTGTAAGGTCATTAGATTTTAATGAAAAGGAGCAGATTTTTGTTAATGAATTTCAAATGATAACTTCTAAACCTGTACTATATGTTTGTAATGTAGATGAAGCTTCAGCAAAAGAGGGAAATGAATATGTTAATAAGGTTCGTGAAGCTGTAAAATCTGAAAATGCTGAAGTTATTATTTTAGCTGTCGCAACAGAATCAGATATTGCTGAATTAGAAGATTATGAAGAGCAACAAATATTTTTAGAAGACATTGGTTTAGAAGAACCAGGAGCAGCACGTTTAATTAGAGCTGCATATAAATTATTAAATTTACAGACTTACTTTACGGTTGGAGTTAAAGAAGTTAGAGCTTGGACAGTTTTTGTAGGTGCTACTGCACCACAAGCAGCAGGAGTAATTCATACTGATTTTGAAAAAGGATTTATTAGAGCAGAAGTAATGCAATATGATACTTTTGTTGAATTTGGTAGTGAAGCTAAAGTTAAAGAGGCTGGTAAACTAGGCGTTGAAGGGAAAGAATATGTTGTTAAGGATGGTGATATTATGCATTTTAGATTTAATGTATAGTAGTGAGTAACGTTTATATAAGTATTATAATATAAACCTCATGAAGCATATTGTTTCGTGAGGTTTTTTGATGCTTATAAGTCTGTTACTAACTTTATGTAAACCTGCTTTTATTTTTTTATACTTTGTCCTATATTAGCAATATATCCTAACAGCCACTATTTTAATGTCACAAGAAACCAAATATACTGAAGATAATATCCGTTCATTAGACTGGAAAGAGCATATTCGTATGCGTCCAGGAATGTATATTGGTAAACTTGGTGACGGAGCATCTCCAGATGATGGTATTTATATTTTACTAAAAGAAGTTCTTGATAACTCTATTGATGAGTTTGTCATGGGCTCTGGTAAAACAATTGAAATTACTACAAAAGAAGGAAAAGTAACTGTTAGAGATTATGGAAGGGGTATACCACTCGGAAAGGTAATAGATGTAGTGTCTAAAATGAATACTGGTGGTAAGTATGATTCTAAAGCGTTTAAAAAATCAGTAGGACTTAACGGAGTTGGTACCAAAGCAGTGAATGCGTTGTCAAGTTATTTTAGAGTAGAATCTAATAGAAATAACGAACGTAAAGCTGTAGATTTTTCTCAAGGAAATATCACTGAAGATTATCCTGTTGAAAACGTAGTTTCTAGAAAAGGGACAAAAGTTGTTTTTATACCGGATACAAGTATTTTTAAGAATTATAAGTATCGTTCAGAGTATGTAGTTAAAATGTTGAAAAACTATGTATACCTGAATCCTGGTTTGACAATTATCTATAACGGAGAAAAGTATTTCTCTGAAAATGGATTGAAAGATTTACTTGAAGATAATAATAGTAAAGATGACATGTTGTACCCAATTATTCATTTAAAAGGAGATGATATTGAGGTGGCTATTACGCATAGTAAAACACAATATTCAGAAGAATACCATTCTTTTGTAAATGGACAACACACTACGCAAGGCGGAACACATCAAGCGGCTTTTAGAGAATCAATTGTAAAAACGATACGTGATTTTTATGGTAAAGCTTATGAAGCGTCTGATATAAGAAAATCAATTATTTCTGCAGTTGCTATAAAAGTAATGGAACCAGTTTTTGAAAGTCAAACAAAAACTAAATTGGGTTCTATTGATATGGGAGGTGAATTACCTACGGTTCGTATTTATATTAATGATTTTATAAAAACGCAACTTGATAATTACTTACATAAAAATAATGATGTATCAGAAGCTTTACAGCGTAAAATACTTCAAGCAGAACGTGAACGTAAAGAATTATCTGGAATTAGAAAATTAGCAAAGGATAGAGCTAAAAAATCATCGTTGCATAATAAAAAATTACGTGATTGTAGAGTTCATTTAGGAGATATCAAAAAAGAACGTCGTTTAGATTCTACATTGTTTATTACAGAAGGTGATTCAGCAAGTGGGTCTATCACAAAGTCACGTGATGTAAATACTCAAGCAGTATTTAGTCTTAGAGGAAAACCGTTGAATTCTTACGGTATGAGCAAGAAAATTGTATATGAAAATGAAGAATTTAATTTATTGCAAGCTGCTTTAAATATAGAAGAGTCATTATCCGATTTACGTTATAATAATATTGTAATAGCTACCGATGCGGATGTTGATGGTATGCATATTAGGTTATTATTAATTACCTTTTTCTTGCAATTTTTCCCTGAGCTAATTAAAGAAAGACATCTATATATATTAGAAACACCGTTGTTTAGGGTTCGTAATAAAAAAGAGACCATTTACTGTTATTCAGAAGATGAGCGTGTAAATGCTATGGATAAATTAAAAGGTAAACCTGAAATAACTCGATTTAAGGGATTAGGGGAAATATCTCCAGATGAATTTCAGTTTTTTATTGGGGAAGATATTAGGTTAGATCCTGTAATGTTAGACCCCGAAACGTCAATAGAAAACTTATTGCAGTTTTATATGGGGAAAAACACACCAGACCGACAAAAGTTTATTATTAATAACCTTAAGGTTGAGTTGGATATAATAGAAGAGTAATATGATGGTAATTAATATTTTTGGGGAAATATGAAATTTACGAATAAAAAAAGCTTGCCTTTATATAAAGGAGGTTATGTAGTGTTTGGGGTATTGTTGTTAAGTTTTTTTAGCTATAATTATATAGTAACAAGTCTATTGAAATTTGATGTGTATGAAGTTGGGGGATTAATATTACTAATGTTTTTTCTCTTTTTGTATTGGTATAAAAAAGCTAAACATATTCAATATGATAGTTCGGGATTAGGATTAGTTTTTATCAGTAAAGGAATAATGTTGTCGGAAATCAATAATTATCGTGAACAACGAATAGAAATACCAAAAAGTAAATTAAAAAGGTTTCACATTAAAAATCTGTTTTTTAACAAGAAGCTCTATTTATATATAAAAACTCATGGTGTTATAAAAAAAGTTAGTTTGGATATTACTTTTTTAGGAAGCAAAAAAAGAAAGGCTTTAAAAATGTCATTAGGTAAAGTGGTACAGGAAAATTCATCCAATAAATGAGTATAGAAGAAAACGAAAATATTGACGATTTAAATACAAATCAATATAGCGAAGAGGAAACAATAACCAAAGTTACAGGAATGTACAAAGATTGGTTTTTGGATTATGCTTCTTATGTTATTTTAGAACGTGCTGTACCTGCAATTGATGATGGGTTAAAACCTGTACAGCGCCGTATAATGCATTCTTTAAAAGAGAAAGATGATGGTCGTTACAATAAAGTAGCTAATATTGTTGGTCATACTATGCAGTATCATCCACATGGTGATATGAGTATTGCTGATGCAATGGTGCAAATTGGTCAAAAAGAATTACTGATTGATACTCAAGGAAACTGGGGTAATATTTTAACTGGTGATAGAGCAGCAGCTTCTAGGTATATTGAAGCACGTTTAACAAAGTTTGCGATTGATGTAGTATTTAACCCTAAAATTACTGAGTGGCAACAATCCTATGATGGTAGAAATAAAGAGCCAATTAACTTACCTGCTAAATTTCCATTATTATTAGCTCAAGGTGGGGAAGGGATTGCTGTAGGTTTATCTACGAAAATATTGCCACATAATTTTATAGAATTAATTGATGCTTCTGTAAAGCATTTAAAAGGAAAAAAAATCACAATTTTTCCTGATTTCCCAACTGCAGGTGCTGCGGATATATCTAATTATAACGATGGGTTACGTGGAGGAAAGGTTAGAGTAAGAGCTAAGATTTCTCAATTAGATAAAAACACGCTTGTAATTAGCGAAATACCTTTTTCAACTACTACAACAAGTTTAATAGACTCTATTTTAAAGGCTAACGATAAAGGGAAGATAAAAATTAAAAAAATAGAAGATAATACTGCGGCAAATGTTGAAATCCTTATTCATCTACCTGCAAGTATATCTCCAGATAAAACTATAGATGCATTATATGCATTTACTTCATGCGAAACATCTATTTCTCCTTTAGGTTGTGTTATTGATGATAATAAACCAGTTTTTATAGGGGTTTCTGAAATGTTGCGTAGATCGACTGATCATACTGTTTTCTTATTAAAAAGTGAATTAGAAATTCAATTAAATGAATTAAGGGAACAATGGCATTTTGCTTCTTTAGAGCGAATTTTTATTGAAAAGAGAATTTATCGTTTAATAGAAGAAGAAGAAACTTGGGAAGGAGTAATTAAGGCGATAGATGATGGTTTACAACCGCATATAAAGCATTTAAAACGTGCTGTTGTAGAGGAAGATATAGTTCGTTTAACAGAGATTAGAATAAAACGTATTTCTAAATTTGACATTGACAAAGCGCAGCAAAAAATTGATGCTTTAGAGGGTCAGATAGAAGAAGTAATGCATCATTTAGCAAACTTAATTCAGTATGCTATTGACTATTTCTTGCGCCTAAAGAAAGAATACGGTAAGGATAGAGGGCGTAAAACTGAATTACGTCAATTTGGGGATGTTGATGCTACCAAAGTAATCATACGTAATACTAAACTGTACGTAAATCGAGAGGAAGGTTTTATAGGTACTTCTTTGAAAAAGGATGAATATGTTACCGACTGTTCTGATATAGATGATATTATTGTACTTACCAGAGATGGTAAAATGATGGTTACCAAAATAGGGAGTAAAACCTTTATTGGTAAAAATATTATTCATGTCGCGATATTTAAAAAGAAAGATACTCGAACGGTATACAATGTTATTTATAAGGATGGAATTTCAAAAGCATCTTATATAAAGCGTTTTTCAGTAACCAGTGTTACTAGGGATAAAGAATATGCTATTACTCAAGGAAGTAAAGGTTCAATTATTACTTATTTTTCTGCAAACCCTAATGGTGAAGCTGAGGTGATTACTATTAATCTTCGACAAGTAGGAAGTGTTAAAAAATTAAAGTGGGACTTAGAGTTTGCTGATGTTTTAGTAAAAGGTAGGGCTTCTAAAGGTAACCTGGTCTCTAAATATGCTGTTAAACGTATTGAACTAAAATCTAAAGGGGTTTCTACTTTAGAACCAAGAAAAATTTGGTTTGATGATGCTGTACAACGTTTAAATCTAGATGGAAGAGGTGATTTATTAGGTGAGTTTAAAGGAGATGATAAATTATTAATTATTTCTCAAAATGGAACTTTAAAAACGGTTACCCCTGAAGTGACATTACATTTTGATGATGAAATGATTGTACTTGAAAAATGGATTCCTAACAAACCAATTTCAGCTATATATTTTGATGGGGAAAAAGAACGTTATTATGTAAAGCGTTTTTTGATTGAGCAAGAAGGTAAAGAGGAGCATTTCATCTCTGAGCATCCTAAAACTCAATTAGAAATAGTTGCTGTAGATTATAGACCAATGGTCGATATAGTTTTTGGTAAACAACGTGGAAAGGATCAAAAACCAAATCAGGAAGTTAATATTGAAGACTTTATTGCTGTAAAAGGAATTAAAGCGCTTGGAAATCAGCTGACATCTGATAAAATAAAACAAATTAATTTATTGGACCCTTTGCCTTTTGAAGTGGTAGAAACAGGTAATGTTAAGGATATAGAAGTTGTAGGAGAGAAACAAGTTGATTCATTAGGTGGTATAGATTTGGATAATGATGATCTAGGAGCTGATGGAGAACAAACAGAGTTATTTTAGGAGTTTATAGTTTTGATTAACATAAGCATTATATATTTTTGAAGTAGTTTTTGTAAAAAAAAATTCAGTAATGAATACCATAATTGATTATTTTAATTTAGAGTCTAGTATTGGAATTACGCTTTATAGTTTGTGTATTCTTCTAATATGTTGGATATCGTCAAGACTTTTAAGAATACTTGTGATATTTTTTTTAAAACGAAGGTTTACAAAGGAAACATTTGGTGAAACTAGATTAAAATTCACAAGAAATTCTTTGCGTTTTGTACTTGGTTTGATAGGAGTATTGGTAATACTTTTTACCGTCCCAGTATTTAAGGAAAAAGTTGGGTATATTTTCTCTGGAGCTGGAATTTTAGCGGCAATAATTGGTTTTGCTGCAAAGGATGCTATATCTAATTTAATTGCAGGATTATTTATTGTATTATTTAGGCCTTTTAGGATAGGTGATTATATAAAACTCGAAAAAGGTAGTATTGGTATTGTAGAGGATATTACACTCCGCCATACTGTAATCAAGACTTTTGAAAATAAACGACTGATTATTCCTAATTCAGTAATTAGTACAGAGTCAGTATTAAACTTTACTATTCAAGATTCAAAAATATTAAGTTTTAATGATTTTATGATTGGTTTGGATTCTGACATTGACCTGGCTAAGAGTATTATAACTGAAGAAGCTTCAAAGTTAGCTTTTGTGATTGACAATAGAACACCACAAGAAATTATAGATAACGCTCCTGAATTTGATGTTAGATTGATAAATGTATCTGAATTAGGTATACATATTCGTGCTTATGTTTGGTTGATTGATCCACTACAAGAGTTTAAAATGAAAAGCCATTTTAAGGAGTCGGTTCATAAACGATTTAGAGTAGAGGGAATTACACTTCCAATACCATTACGAAAGATTATTAACTAATATTTTTAAACAATATTGTAAATGAGGTGTTTTCTTTATTATCAATAGTCAAAGTGCCATTTAGTTGCTTTACAAAGTTCTTAATTAAACGTTGACCAAGAGATTTTGAATTGTTAAATTTTTCAATATCAATTTTCCTACCATTATTTGAGATAATTAACTGATGAGTTTCTTTGTTAAAAGGTTCTAAGTTAATGGTTATATGCCTGTTTATTTCGTTACCAAATGCGTGTTTTAAAGCGTTTGTGAGTAATTCGTTAATTAGTAGTCCTAAGAATAAGATTGTCTCCGTATTGTATTGAAAATCAGAAACATTTATTTCGTATGTGGTTTCCTTATCAATGTTATAGATACTTAATAAGTCTATTAAAATACTTTCAATATATTCTTTTATATTAATTTCAACTAAATTCTCTGATTGGTACATTTTTTCATGCAATAAGGCCATTGTTTGAATTCGTCTTTCAACTTCCTTTAATGAATTTTCAGTATTTTCCTTGTTTGTGTATCTAGATTGGATACGAACCATACTATTAATCATTTGTAAATTATTTTTTACTCGATGATGGATCTCACGCATCATGATAGATTTTTCTTCATTTTTTTTATTAATAATTTCATTTCTTATTTCTAGTTTTTCAGTTCGTTTAGCAACTAGATTTTCAAGCTTAAAATTTTGATTCTCAATTAGAACTTTTTTTTCATTAACTAAAGCTAAGGCTTCCGCTTGTGAGGCTTCTTTTTCTCTTTTTAAAACATTTATTCTGTATGCTAGTCCTAGTGATAAAAGTACAATTTCAATTGTAGAACCTATTTCTAAAGAGTGATCTGTAATTGTATAATAAGGGATAAAACCAAGGTTACTTAGGTTAAATTGAATAATTGACAACAGTAGTATACTCCATGCAATTAGAAAAAATTTTGCAGGAGCAAAACCTATCCAAACGATGTAAATCGCAACCACTAAGGTGTATAATGACACAATTAGTGTTAGGATATTAATAACAGAAAAATAAATACTATTGTAGGCTTCATTAAAAACTAGTAAAAAAATGCAGGAAAGTGCTATTAGAAATAGATTAAACATTTTATCTAATTTTGGAGCGTAAGTTTTAGTTTTTAAAAAATCTCTAACAAATATAATAGCTGTAATGGTGGTGATGGTTGGTAGGATTTTAGTGGCGATACTATAATTCTCTGGATGTGAGTACCATAAGTATTTATAAGCATATCCCATTTCATTAAATTGAAACAATAAAAATGAAAAAATATAAATAACGTAGTAAATATAACTTTTATCTTTTATGGAAAAATAAATAAACATGTTGTAAAAAACCATGATAAATAGTATCCCTATATAGATTCCGCCTATTAGTTCTTCATTGAATAAACGATGAAGAATTTTATCTCTTGTTCCTATTTTTATAGGAAAATTACTAGACCAAGAAGTTTTGAATTTTAAATAAATTGTACTTTGTTTATTTTTTGAGATGTTAAAATCTAATATAAAAAGCCTACCAGCATATTTTTTTGAGCCTTTACTAATGTTTTGAGATGTGAAATTATTGTCATTTATATTTTTTTTAAAATATAAAGTTAAAGTTTGGGCAGTTATTTTTTCAAACTCTAAAATAAAATGTTCAATATCAGTATTGTTATTGATTGTTAATTTAGCCCAAAAAGTACTCTCAGAAATTCCAAAGCTAGGAATTTCTTGATTAGAAGGGGTAAACGTGTTTAATAATAAAACATCTTGTATTTCTAGTAGATTCGTTTCGTCTTCTAAAATGCTAAGGTATTTACCTGCTCTAACAATATCATTTCCATTGTTATAATTAATAATTTTATCTTCTTGGAAAGCTAAAGTATTACTGTAAGCAAGCGAAAAACAAATAAATACAAGATATGTGATTATTTTATTCAATAGTTTTTTTTAACAATGATATATCTAAGGTACAAAAAAAAGCAACTAGGTTTTAAGTTGCTCTTTATTAACTACTTAGATGTGTAGTTGTTATAGTTTATTACAACTATAAAGAATGATGCTTATGTAGTGAAAGATTAATTAATTTTAGTTACAGTACCTCTGCTTGTTCTTTTTTGAGGGTCATTAATAATTTTTGATTCAAAAGTATAGGTATTCCCTTTTGTGCTTAAAATTTTTATATGAATTGCTTTCTCTTGCGATAACGTTTTTGGGTTAATCGTTTTTAAAACGTATTCACAGTCATTTATCCATCTAACATTGATTGAGTCAATATTTTTTCCATTGTAATCAATTTCCAATGTTTCAGTTCTACTAAATGTAGCTTTTGTCTTTTTTCCTTTTAGTTCATATTCGTATTCAAAATTACCGGTTTTAAAATCAGTACAATTTCGTTCATGTGTATTACATGATGTAATTAATATTGTAAGAAGGAGTAAGGCTAATTTCATTTTAATAGATATTGAATTATTGTTTTAACAAAGAAACAAAATTAATGAATCTAACTAGAGTATTAATTATTGAAAGATTCAAAACTACCATCTTTATATAATAATATTATTTTTTCAATTTCTTTTTGATCACTTTTTTTAGGAATCAAATTGGCAATAGTATGAGGTTTTGTTTTTTCTAATTCTTTTTTTTCTGACTTAACTGATGAAATTTCTTCTATAATAGTGTGTGGAGTAGAGGGTTTATTTTCTGATTTTGGAAAGCTTCCTTTTCCATCAATTAACCATTCAATTGTAACTTCATTATAGGTGTGTAAAAGTTTCATTACAAAATCCAAACTAGGTTTATTTCGTCCAGAAATTACATGTGAAATACTGGAGCGTTGTACGCCTATTTTTGTAGCCAAACCTGAAGCTGTCAGGCTGTAATATTCTAGTAACTTTTGTAAACGATTTGTAAATGCGTTGCTATTATCCATGTGGTGTTTTTACTGTTTACAAAAGTATACAATATATGTCGATTATAAAAATATAGTTGTTTTACAAAATAGTAACTATTAAAGGGATACTTTGTATGAATAAGTATAACTGCCTGAAAAACATGAGTATAGTTGTTTTATTCGTGATCTGTGCTAGGTTGTTTAATAAATGTTCATGTAGAGTACATTACTTGTGTACAATTGTAAACAAACTACCTCCTCAACTTGTTTACATTTGTAATAAATAGTTTGTTTACATTTGTGTAAACAAAAATAGAATGCTGAAATACAATTCATTTAAGGAACAATCATTGGAGGGAAGATATGTTAAAAATTCACATATAATTCCATTGGTAAAACAACATAATGCAATTGCTGAAATAACTAAAATAGGATCATCTGTTGAGAAGAAACCTATTTACTCTTATAGCTTTGGAACTGGTAAAAAAAAGATATTGGTTTGGTCTCAAATGCATGGAAATGAAAGTACAACAACAAAGGCATTATTTGATTTTTTTAATAGGTTGCATTATAGTGACGATGTTGTTTCTCGATTGCTTTCGGAATGTACATTCTGTGTGATTCCTATTTTAAATCCTGATGGAGCAGCAAAATATACACGTGTAAATGCTAATAATGTAGATCTAAATAGAGATGCACAACAACTCAGTCAACCTGAAAGTAAAGTGTTGTTTCATACCTATAAATCCTTTAAGCCAGATTATTGTTTTAATTTACATGGTCAACGAACTATATTTAGTGCCGGTTTTTCAGCGAATTCTTCCGTGCTTTCGTTTTTATCTCCTGCTCAAGATGAGCAACGTTCTGTGACTCAAACTCGTAAAGTGGCTATGGAGGTAGTCGTGGCAATTAATAATGCTTTAAAAGGAAAGTTATCAAATCAAATTTCAAGATATGATGATGGATTTAATATCAACTGTGTAGGAGATACTTTTCAGTCAATGAATACACCTACAATATTGTTTGAAGCAGGGCATTTCCCGGGGGATTATAAAAGAGAAAAGACAAGGTTTTTTATTTATGAAGCATTAATGACTTCATTTATGTGCATTGCAAATGAAAATATTGATGGGAGTGATTATCAATCTTATTTTGATTTACCTGAAAATCAGAAATTATTTTTTGATATAATTATCAGAAACGTAGCTAGGAGTGAAGAGAAACTTGTTGATGTTGCTATCCAGTATGAGGAAATGTTAGTAGATGAAGAGTTGCTGTTTGTGCCTAATGTAGCAAAGGTTGGTAGTTTAGAAGAGTATTTCGGGCATAAAGAAATTGATGGTGGTCAAAATTCAATATTGATAAATAATACCGATAAAATAACTGATTCATTAACAATAATTAATGAAATATCGATAAATGGAGTAGATTTCGCAGATAAAATAGCAGTTTCATAGCAAAAAAGTTATATTTGTCTTCTAAACTAATAGATAGAATTACACAATGGCCAAGTTTAAATTAGACGAAATAGATCATCAAATACTGGATATGCTTATCCATAACACAAGGGTTCCTTTTACTGATATTGCAAAAAAACTATTGATCTCTGCTGGAACAGTACATGTTCGTGTAAAGAAAATGGAAGAAGCAGGTATAATTACAGGATCATCATTAAGTGTTAATTATGAAAAGCTAGGATATTCATTTATTGCATATGTAGGGATATTTTTGCAAAAAACATCAATGACAAAATTCGTTTTAGAGCGAATTAATGAAATACCATTTGTTACAGTAGCGCATATCACAACTGGTAAGTTTAATATTTTTTGTAAAATAAGGGCAAAGGATACACAGCATGCTAAGGATGTCATATTTATGATAGATGACATTGATGGAGTGTACAGAACAGAAACAATGATTTCTCTGGAAGAAAGTATTAATGATAAGAAAAGATTAATGAGTACTATTTTTAAAGAGATTTAAGTTTAGTTCAATGTTTTAAAACCCTCTATTTTGTAATAGAGGGTTTTTATTTATTAGTTATTCTGTAAGTAATGGTTATGACTAATATTGCATATTGAGTATCTAACAGTGTTTAAAGCTAAAAGTAATGATTACAGAAATCTTGAAAATAGAAGAGTATGTTCCATATCAAAAAATGTATTTAGATCTAGTAAAAGAAGGGTCGATAGTTAGTTCACTAGAAGAGTCAATGTTTGAATTCGTTACTTTTTTTAAATCAATAGAAGAAGAGAAGTTAGATTCTTCTTATCAGGATGGAAAGTGGACGCTTAAGGAGTTAATACTTCATATAATTGATACGGAGCGTATATTCCAATACAGAGCACTTAGGTTCGCTAGAAATGACAAAACGAATCTACCTGGATATGATGAAAATTTTTATGTTCATAATTCAAATGCTAGTAGTAGGAATTTGGTTTCTTTGTTAAATGAGTACACAGCTGTGAGGAGTTCAACAATCTCACTATTTAATTCTTTTAATGAAAAAACAATGTTGGTTATTGGTAATTCGGGAGAATACACAACCAGTGTTAGGGCGATTGCATATATTATCCTAGGGCATCAAGTTCATCATGTAAACATTGTAAAAGAACGCTATTTAGATTAGTTCATATAATATTCAAAAGACTCTTTAATTATGTTGTTGGAAACAGTCTGATCAATTACTGTGCTACCTATTGCGCTTAGTAGTACAAAATTGATGTTTCCATGAGAGTTTTTCTTATCAAACTTCATTAATTCAATAATGGGGTCCAAGTCTGCTGAATCAAAATACACCTTTTCAAAAGTATCAAGAATAGTTTGTTTTATTTTGTTACAGGTGTTTATATTGAAATCGGTTAGTTTTGTAGAAATGTAGCAAGCCAGAATCATTCCAATAGCCACTGCTTCTCCGTGAAGTAAGGTTGTTTTATTTTCGTTTTCTAGGTAATACGATTCTATAGCGTGTCCTAGGGTGTGTCCGAAGTTTAAAGTTTTTCTCAAACCTTGTTCAGTAGGGTCTTGAGTAACGACATTGTTTTTGATGATAACAGACTCGTAAATTAACTCGTCTAAATCAGATGCAGTTAATTTTGATAGATCAATCATTTTATTCCAATACTGTTCGTCTTGTATTAGCCCGTGTTTAAGCATTTCGGCAAACCCAGAGCGTATTTCGTTTAAAGGAAGTGTTGTAAGGAAATTAGTGTCAATCAATACCATTTCAGAGGTGTTAATCACTCCAATTTGATTTTTTAAATTACCTAAATCAACTCCAGTTTTACCACCTACAGATGCGTCAACCATTGCTAATAAGCTTGTAGGAACGTTAATATAATTTACCCCGCGTTTGTATGTCGAGGCCACAAAGCCACCTAAATCGGTTACAACTCCACCGCCAACATTGATGATTAAACATTTTCTATCAGCATTTAATTCGGATAAAGCATTCCAAACGCCTGAGCAGGTTTCGATATTTTTATGTTCTTCACCAGAGATTATTTGAATGACTTCTATTTCAAGAGATGTTTCAAGTTTGCTACAAAAAGTTGGATAACAATGCTCAAGTGTATTCTCATCAGTAATAAGAAATAATTTTGAATAGTTATTTGTTGCTAAATGCTTGTTGATAGCTAAATAGCATTCCTCATTGAAGTATACGGTTGAATCTTGTGATATAATAGCCTTCATAGTACTTAAATTGATAATCGAAAAACTGGGTTTTTTAATGTGGTGTAAAGAAACAAGATTTTTTTAATACAAGTATTGAAAAGTTAGTGTAATAATTAAAAAAAATATAGTTTTGTTTATATATAAGTATAAGCTGACACATTATTATCATCAATTTTTTTTTGATCATGGATAATAATTTAATTAGCAAGTCATAGATGATAATTTATTAAACATGAACAAATTATTTAACAACACAGAAATAGCTTTTTCTCTTAAGAAAGATTCAGAGCTAGAACGCGCTTACTTTTTATTTAAAATGATAGCTAATGAGCCATTGGTTCGTATTGGTACAGCAATGACTAATTTTGCTATAAAAGCGAAATTGCCTGTAGAAGGATTGATAAGGGCTACCGTGTTTGATCATTTTTGCGGAGGTGTATCAGAAGATGACTGTGTGTCGGTTATTGATAAAATGTACACTAAAAAGGTTTGTAGTGTATTGGATTATTCGGTAGAAGGAAAAGTAGATGAGGCACAATTTGATGCTGCGTTTGATATGACTATAAAGTTATTAGATTTTGTAAAAGAAAAAGAGTCTATTCCTTTCGCAGTGTTCAAGCCTACTGGTTTTGGAAGAATTGAATTGTATGAGAAAATAGGTAACGAAGTTGAATTGACAGCTGAAGAAACTAAAGAATGGAATAGAGTAGTAGCCCGATATGATAAGGTATGTGCGTTAGCAAAAGAAAAAGACGTGAAGTTATTAATCGATGCAGAAGAAAGTTGGATGCAAGATGCTGCTGATGATTTAGTAGCGGATATGATGCGTAAATACAATACTGAAAAAGCAATTGTATTTAATACATTGCAAATGTATCGTTGGGATAGGCTGGACTATTTAAAAGAATTACATGCGGAGGCAAAGGTAAAAGGCTTTTATGTAGGTATGAAACTAGTTCGTGGTGCCTATATGGAAAAAGAAAATGATCGTGCTATGGCAAATGATTATACTTCTCCTATATGTGAAAGTAAAGCAGCTACTGATAGGAATTTTGATACAGGAGTGTCCTATATGATTGAGAATATTGGGGTACTGTCATTATTTGCAGGAACACATAATGAAGACAGTTCTTATTTAGTAATGCAATTAATGCGAGAGCAAAATGTACCTGTAAATTCAGATGCTGTTTGGTTTGGGCAATTGTATGGTATGAGTGATCATATTAGTTATAACCTTTCTGAAGCGGGATATAATGTAGCGAAGTACTTACCTTTTGGTCCTGTTAGAGATGTTATGCCGTATTTAATACGTAGGGCTGAGGAAAATACTTCCGTAGCAGGACAAACAACAAGAGAGTTGAATTTGTTGAAAGAAGAACGAAAAAGAAGAAAACTATAATTTTTTAAGTTTTATTAATAAAAACAACTCCTAAATCAGATGGATTTAGGAGTTGTTATTGTTCTTGTAAAAGTATTATAAAATAGATTGTTTGTTTATGCTAGCAATAGTTAAACAACCAAGGTCTTCCCAGTTTTGAGTTTCTTTTTGAAAAAAGATAACTTTAGAAGAGTATCCGTTGCCGCTAACTCCAATTTGACAAACTTCTGGAATTTCGTTGTCGCATTCTTTTTTAGCAATTTCATAATAGTTCACAAGCCTGTTGTGTAGTATGTTATGTGCAGCTGAAAGCACAATCCCTCTTGGGTCCTCCTCTTCAGGCGCAAGAAATTTTAATAAGGCATGCTCTTCAAATAGTGATCTTGATTCATTAGTATTTTCAGAGTTATGTTCAATTGTTATTACATCCTCTGGCATTTTAGGAATGTCATAGAGTTTACATAGTTTATTAAATGCTAATTCAGCTTGCTGTGTAGGAGGTTTGTTGGATGATTGAATTTCTATAATCAAGTTGTATAGTTCATCATCTTCATTTATCCATTCTTGAATTGGATTTTCCATGAATTAAAAAATTATTTAATAACTACATTTTTAATTATTGCAATGCTATCACAGTTTTCTATTAAAAACTCATACGATTTTTGATTGTAATCGCTTTCAATTATGTATGTTTTACAGCTCTTAAGTTTTGTGTTGCTTTTTGAAAAATCAATACTACCGTTCCAGTAGGCATCAGTAATTGCTGCTGTGTCTAGTTCTTTATTGTTTACTAATACTTGAACTGATGGGGCGAAAGTACGTTTTTTTATGCGAATATCTTTTAATGTTCTACAATTTGGTAGGTAACAAAAAGTAGTTTTCTTTTTTCCCCAAATAAAATAGACTACTATACTTCCAAGTATTCCTCCTACAAGGAAATAGGCAAATCGATGAATAAAACTCATGTGTTAATTTAAAATGTTTATTAAATGATGTAAAATTACGATTCTGTTTCTCTTTAAAGAGTTAGAATATTAATAAATTTGCATCGTTATATGGTAATCCAAACCAATCTGAAACAGATTTACTGGTTAAAATTCCATGGTAAAAATACAAACCATTTTTCAAACCTCTATCAAAACGAATAGCATTTTCTATTCCTCCATCTTCTGCAATTTTGGAAAGGTAAGGAGTGAAGATGTTACTTATTGCCTTAGATGCTGTTCTTGAGTATCTTGAGGGGATATTTGGTACACAATAGTGTATTATATCATGTTTTTTGAATGTTGGGTTATCGTGGGTAGTTACTTCAGATGATTCAAAACAACCGCCCATATCAATACTAACATCCATAATTACAGATCCTGGTTTCATTTGTTCTACCATTTCTTCAGAAACAATAATAGGGGATCTGTTTTTACCTCTGATTGCTCCAATAGCAATATCACATCTTCGTAAAGCTTTTAATAAAGTTTTTGGTTGTAGAGTTGATGTATATATAGGTCGTCCTAAATTAGATTGAATACAACGTAATTTGGTAAGGGAACTGTCAAAAACTTTTACATTTGCTCCAAGTCCAATAGCTGACCTTGCTGCAAACTCACCAACAGTTCCAGCTCCAATAATAACGACTTCAGTAGGGGGGACACCACTAATATTACCTAGTAGCAGTCCATTACCTTCATTTGTGTTTGCAAGTAGTTCAGAAGCAATTAGTACGGATGCGGTTCCGGCAAGTTCGCTTAAAACTCTAACTGCAGGGAAAGTTCCGTCATCATCTTTAATGAATTCGAATGCTAGTGCAGTAATTCTTTTTGAAGCCAAGGCTTCAAAGTATTTTTTATTTTGAGTTTTTAACTGTAAAGCAGAAATTAATAAAGTTTGTGGGTTTATGAGTTCTATTTCGCTCAGTGATGGTGGTTCCACTTTTAATATGATTGGGCATGAAAACACCTTTTTAGTGTCATTAGTTATTTCTGCGCCAACCTCACTGTAATCCTTGTCCTTATATCCAGAAGCGGCTCCTGCACTAGCTTCAATTAGTATTCTGTGTCCTTGGGAGACTAATGCTGCTACTGCATCTGGCGTTAAGCATACTCTTTTTTCTTGATAAGAGGTTTCTTTAGGTAGTCCTATAAATAAGTTACCTTTTTTACGAATTAACTCTAGTGTTTCCTCTTGTGGTAATAGTTGTTCTTTAGAAAAAGGAGATAGTTGTTTGCTCATTGTATTAGTCGGTTTAAACCAAATTACAATTATTTTTTTGAATATAAAATTATGAGCTACTAATTTCTATGGTTCTTGTTTCGTCAGATTTTTTTTTAATATTGATAGTAATGGATTCTTCGGGAATAATATTTGGTATTTTTTCTGGCCATTCAACTAAACACCATGCGTTTTGATAAAAATAATCTTCTATACCGATGTCATAAACTTCTTCTTCATGATCAATTCTGTAAAAATCAAAATGAAAAATAGTGTTGTTACTTCCTTGGTACTCGTTAACTAAAGAAAATGTTGGGCTAGAGGTGGTGTCAGTTACTCCTAGTTGCTTAACAAGTTCTTTAATTAAAGTTGTCTTCCCAACGCCCATTTCTCCATAAAACAATAAAGTTTTTGGGGAATTGAGTTGTGATAGGATTTTTATTGAGATGTCTTTTAGCTCAGATAATTGATATGTGAATTTCAAAACGGGTAAGATAATATAAAGTTAAACAAATTTTATTTTGGCTCCATAACTACAAATGGAATAACCATTTCTTCTAAAGAAACTCCACCGTGTTGATAAGTGTTTTTAAAATAACTAACATAGTGATTATAGTTGTTAGGATAAGCGAAAAATAAATCACCTTTTGCAAAAATAAAAGAACTACTCATATTAATGCTAGGTAAATGTATTGTTTTCGGGTTTTTAGCAACTAAAACATCTTTATTTTCATAGGTTAAACTTTTACCTGTTTTATAACGTAAATTTAAACTGGTACGTTTATCACCAATTACTTTTGATGGTGCAGTAACGTTTATAGTTCCGTGATCTGTTGTGATTATTAACTTCATACCAAGCTCTTGTGCTTGTGTAATGATATCCAGTAGAGGGGAGTTTTTAAACCAACTTTGTGTTAAGGATCTATACGCCTTGTCATCAGAAGCTAATTCCTTTATCACTTGCATGTCGGTTTTAGAATGCGATAGCATATCAACAAAATTATAAACAAGTACTGTTAAGTTATTTGAAGCACATTGTTTAAAGTTATTCGCTAATTTTTTACCAGCATTTAAATTTGTTATTTTGTAATATTCATGTTTAATATCTATCCCAAGCCTTTTAATTTGAGCTTTAAGAAAATCATTTTCAAACATGTTTTTACCACCTTCATCTGTATCGTTTAGCCAGAATTCAGGATGTTTTTTTTCCATGTCTGAAGGCATCAATCCGGAGAATATTGCGTTTCTAGCATATTGAGTAGCTGTAGGTAAAATACTGCAAAAAGGTTCTTCTTTAGTTTTCTTATAATAAGTAGCAAGCGTTGGTTCAAAAGCTTTCCATTGGTCATAGCGTAGGTTGTCTACAACAACCAGAAGGGTAGGTTGTTCGCTTAATTCTGGTGCAATCCATTTTTTAAAAAGATTATGAGAAAGCATTGGTGCTTCATCATTTCCATCAAACCAATCAGGATAGTTCCTATCTATAAATTTACAGAATTCGTTATTAGCTTCAGTTTTTTGAGAAACTAAAATCTCTTGCATTCCGTAGTCTTCAATACTTTCTAATTCAAGCTCCCAGTATATTAATCTTTGGTATAATTCTGCCCATTCATCCCAAGAATTGACCATAGCTAAGTCCATAGAAATCTTTCTGAACTCTTGCTGATAATTAGAGGTTGTTTTTTCAGAAATTAATCTTGAAAAGTCAAGGTTTTTCTTGATGCTTAGTAGTATCTGATTCGGGTTGACAGGTTTGATTAAGTAATCAGCTATTTTTGAACCAATAGCTTCTTCCATAATGTGTTCCTCTTCACTCTTGGTGATCATTACTACAGGAATATGTGCTTTCTTTTCTTTAAGTTCAGTTAGGGTTTCAAGTCCCGTTAAACCAGGCATGTTTTCGTCTAAGAAAATAATATCAAAATTGTGTTCATCAACAATTTCTAATGCTTCAGCTCCACTTACACAAGTGGTTACTGTACAATCTTTTTTCTCTAAAAATAAAATATGTGGTTTTAATAAATCTATTTCATCATCAACCCAAAGAATCTTGATACTATTCATTTAAAATAAAGTTTTAAGCTACTGTAATATTACAAAAACAAATTGTTAAGTTTGTGAAAGAACTCATAAAACTA
>Ga0209291_1000657_pt1 | contig 32575 bp, 26 predicted proteins | sample GOMGulsemesocosm_FD_184633 | JGI IMG/M metagenome (GOLD analysis project Ga0209291, IMG submission 184633) | Methane-oxidizing microbial communities from mesocosms in the Gulf of Mexico - GOM9B Gulf of Mexico (SPAdes) (version 2) | ecosystem: Environmental > Aquatic > Marine > Cold seeps...
TATCTGATTGTAGTTCTTGAATCTGGCTCATATCAGGCCTACCTCCTGATCCACCTGAACGTCCTCCTCCGCCTCTCATTCCGCTTCCTCCCATTTTACCGCCACCACTTCGCATTCCACTTGAACGCCCCCCACCACCTTGCATTCCTCCAGATGGTCTATTACCCATTTCAGGTCTTTCCATTCCTTTTACTACTATTCCAACAGATGGTGAATTCGATACTGTTTTTATATAGGATAAGGGCACCTTTAAAGTGTATGCTAATCCGTCAAGAGACATTTGGTGAGCCACCGTAATACTTTCACTATTTAGTTCTTTATTAATAACTCTTTCGTCGCCATTTTCAATAATCAATATATCTGTGCCTAGCCTTCCTAATCCATTTCCAAGTACTCTTTCTTGATTTCTTTGTTCTTTCATTTGCTTCATTTCTTCTATGTTAAGCGCTTGATTTTTATTAGGAACTGGATATTGCACCCCATAATCTTTATTCTTCTTCCCTTCTTTATCAAAAAATATGCTTACACCATTACGCATCATTTTTAACTGAGTTGCTTTTTCTTTTGTACTTAATGTTATGAATAAGTGTGAATTGTCTTTAGAAATTGAATATCCCAATTTTGCAGTATTATCATAGGTTGTCGCAATAGCTGCTGTACTTATAGTTTCTCTATCGGGAACTTTATACACCTGTTTACTACCGCTACATGATGCAAGGAGAAGAGTGATGATTAAACCCGTTATAAATGATGTTTTTTGATACATGAATGCTTACTTTTAATGTTATACATCAAAAGTAATGCAGGTAATTAAGTATAAAAAAAGAGATAGACTGGATTAAAAAAAGTATCGACAAACTAGAGTTTTTTGCCTTTGAATACTTTTATGGAATTAGAACTAAAGAAACTTAATAAGTGTTCGCTACACTCCTAATCGTTTTAAAACAGTTTCTTTATAGGTTTCGCCAATAGGAATACGGACATCACCAATAATCACTTTTGTTTTTTGCAAAGCTCTTATTGAATCAATATTAATGATATAAGAACGATGTGTGCGGATGAAATTTGAAGGTAGTTTTTCTAAAATATTTTTAAAACTCGATAAGGTTAATAATGATTTAGAACTACTTTTAACATGAATTTTAATATAGTCTTTTAATCCTTCTATATAGTCTATATCGTGTACGTTAATCTTGATATTTTCATACTCTGACTTCACAAAAATGAAATCAGGTTTTTCTTCTAATGTTTCTGATGTTACGTTACTAAAAGTTGTTTGCTCTAATTCATATTTTTCCTTAGCTCTGGATACCGCTTTTAAGAAACGTTGGAAAGGAATTGGTTTTACTAAATAATCGGTTGCATTTAACTCAAACCCCTCTAGTGCGTATTGAGGGTAAGCAGTTGTAAAAATAAACTGTGGAATATTTTCTATAGTTTTAACTAAATCTAATCCTGTTAAATTAGGCATTTCAATATCTAAAAAAACCAAATCTACTTGATGCTTATTTAATATTGTAATCGCTTCTAGTGGGTTATTACATTTGGCTACAATCTCCATACCTCCTACTTGCTGTAAATAGGCTTCTATAACATCAACTGCTAAAGGCTCATCATCTATAATAATACACTTCATACTTTTTAATTTAATTTCAATTTTAAATCAACACTAAATTTATTATCCTTTTCCTCAACAATTAGCCAATGATTATCAGGGTAAAGCAACAGTAAACGCTCTTTTGTATTTTGCATTCCTATACCAGAAGTTATACTATCTTTTGATCTGCTTCCAATTAAGTTAATACATTTAAATTGTAATTCTTCCTCTTTAACGCTAATATCAATAGTAACTTCAGTATTTCCTTTAAAATCTGTTCCATATTTAAAAGCATTTTCAATGTATGAGATAAATAATAGCGGTCTTATTTTTTGAGAAGAAATCCCTCCTCGAATATTTATTTTTACACCCTCGTTTTTAGCTATTCTCAAGCGTTGTAGTTTAATATAGTTTTCTATATACCCTAGTTCATCACTTAATAACACAAAACCATTATTGGCTTGGTATAACATATATCGCAAAAGTTCTGAGAGAGTAATAACCGCTTCTGGAGCATCATTAGACTTTTTCACCGTAAGCGAATAGATACTGTTTAATGAATTGAATAAAAAATGCGGGTTTAATTGGTTTTTAAGCGCTTCCAACTCAGATGCATTTTTTTGGGATACAATTTCTTTTTGTTTCTTATCATTAATTATCCATTGTTCATACATACGAATAACCGTACCAATTATTATGGTAATTGCATTAAATATTACAGGAATAAACTTAGCTCTCTTTTGAATTTCTGGATTAATATTTGGAAGTCTATTGGGGATAGGAAGAAATACTTGATAACTTATATAGATAATGATTAAAAGTATCATTACCGACATAAAATATAACATCATTTTTCTTTTTAATAAAAACTGAGGTACTAATATGCTGTAATTAACATAAAAAACCACGACAACAATAACGGCTCTGAAGATAAAGCGTGGAGTTATTGGTTTTCCGTCAGCATAAATGAAAATTGCCATCATAAAAAATAACAATGACCATAATAGCACGTGTATTAACAGTTTTCTTTTATTCCTTATTATTTCTGAAATTACATCCATGATTTACTTATATGTAAATTTACATAATTAAACTTTATACTTATTCAATTAAAAACTCCAAAGATTTTAAAAAGAAGCCCTTTGAGGTTGAGTAAGAAACAATACTTATAAAAGCAATACTTTTTGGGGACCTTATAAAATAGCCTAGCTATTACTGCTTTGGCTTTTTTCTCTTATTACCTTTAAGTTTAAATTTTAGTCCAACTGAAAAATAAGGCTCTGAAGAGCTGTTAAAATCATATACCGTATTGTTTTCTGAATCCAACAACTCATAGCTATTATTTAGTGAGTAACCCGCTTTTAAAATTAAAGTCAAAGGATATGATATTGAATAATTATATTCAGCCCCTAATGAAATTGCTCTATACGAAGCCTTCTCAGCATAATTACCTGTGTTTACAGCTACAGGACTGCCTAAGTTAGCATAAAACCCATTCATCCAAATCAATGATTTTAAAGAATGTTTTTGATTGAAATTATATTTAACATATGTATGAGGGAAACCTATCCCAAAAGAAAACTTTTCACTTAGTTGTTTAATATAACTTATCGTTGGTAATACTCTAGGCTTTCCTATTATAGTAGAATAATTTAATCCAAACATCAACATAGATGGTTTTCCTAATGAAACACCTCTTTTCAACGCATTTATGCCTCCTCTAAAATTTAGATCTTTAGAACTAGTTAAGTTTGAAGACAATGAAGTTCCTATTTGCCCCGTTAACGCCCATCTATTTGCTAATGGATAGACATATCGGATAGTATAACTAAATTGATAAATGTTTTCTAAATCACTCGTATCTATACCAAAACTATCGTCATAACTTAACTTAAAATAATCCACTCCGAAAGAATTAACAAGTATTCCTTTTTTTAGTTTTATAGGAGTAGAAAACTTCGCCGAGGCTTTAGAAAAGTCAATACCATCTTCTGATAAGGGAGCTAAGGTATAATCAATTGACACTCCTGTTTCATTACGCTGGGAAAAGGTTGAAATACTTATACTTAAAAAAATAATTACTAGTATTATTTTATGATACATCTTACGAATTAGTTTTATAAAACAAATGTATCTGCAATTGCTTATTTTGAAAAACAAGATATACCAACTAGGAAAAAGACTCTACCAACTTTTAATTCTTATAGATAGAAATTGTAAACTTAGTTCCCTATAAATATTAGGGGTTTGATGTTTAATATTGAAAGCTTGTGTATATTTACATTATCGCCAAACCTTTTAATTTACTCACCTCAGCTTTATTTAACTTATAGGTGTTCATGATTTGAAAATTGGCTTTTATAAAATAAAAAAGCTCTTGGCTTGTGTCGACACGAAAATCCGCGGATTTTCTGCACTGTACTATCCATAGCTAAACGTTAGGCAAAAAATATAAATTTCTCACATTAAATTGTATAGAAGTAATGAAAACCATAATCACTACCTTACTATTAGGCCCAGAATCAATTGTATCGGCTAAGTTTTTTCTCATAAAGAGGAGTCAAGATTATGTTAAATAAAGAAGAGGTGAAAAAGGTGGAAAACACAGCCACTAGATGGACTATTTGTCAGGAATGTAAAGGACGTGGCAAAAAAAGGCGGAGGATACGTAAGAAAGTGCGACTCCAATACCAAAGGGCATTGGATCATTTTGAAAAAACAAAGAAGGAAGGAACAGCTCCAATTCGTCCTAGGGGCCACCTATATTTATGCTTGAACTGTTCCGGATCCGGTTTAATTCATTCTGAAAACCATCCTATAGCAGACAAAGAAAACTTCCCACATGTTGCTATTATTGGCGGGGGTATAGGAGGAGTGGCTCTGGCTGTGGCTTGTTTACATCGCGGGATTCCTTTTACCCTTTATGAGCGCGATAGCAGCTTTGGTGTTCGATCTCAGGGCTATGGCCTCACTTTGCAACAAGCTAGTAAAGCAATCGAAGGATTCGGTGTTTTTTCGTTAAAAGAAGGGGTGATTTCAACAAGACATGTGGTTCATACTACAGAAGGAAAAATAATCGGTGAATGGGGAATGAGAAAGTGGATGCAGTCAGATGCGAAAACGTCTACGAAACGTACAAATGTGCATATCGCACGGCAGTCTTTGCGCTTAGCTCTTCTTGAGCAACTCGGCGGACATGATGCGGTGCAGTGGGGGCACCAGTTAGTAGATTTTAAGGAATGTAAGGATAAAGGTGTTGACCTGAGCTTTCAAGTGGACGGAAAGATAAGGAGTGCCAAGGCGGATCTTGTGGTTGGAGCTGATGGCATTCGTAGTTCGGTGCGAAGGCTACTGATTGGTGAAGATATTACCCCTTTACGTTACCTAGGTTGTATTGTGATATTGGGTATTTGTCCTTTGAGCGCGCTCGAAGCCCTTGATAGTTCTTTGCTGGATTCTGCTACAGTATTTCAAACCGCTAATGGAAATGAACGGATCTACATTATGCCTTATGCGTCAGATTCAGTGATGTGGCAACTTAGCTTCCCTATGCCAGAAAAAGATGCTAAGCAGTTGAGTGCTCAAGGAGCTCAAGCACTCAAAGAAGAAGCGTGTCGTAGAACTCAGTGGCACGATCCCATTCCTCAGATTTTAGCAGCGACCCATGAAGCTCAAGTTTCTGGATATCCCGTATATGACCGAGAATTACTCGAGTCAGAATTGTTGGAGAAAGGTGGACAAGTCACTCTGATCGGAGATGCGGCTCACCCTATGAGCCCATTCAAAGGACAGGGTGCGAATCAAGCGCTGCTAGATGCGCTGGCACTGGCTCGGGGGATCTCAAGAGGATGTAGGCCCATATCTCAATGGAGAAAAGCTGGAATAAGGGAAAGTGTATTAACTGAGTTTGAATCAGAAATGTTAGAACGAAGCGCTTCCAAAGTGAAAGACTCAGCAGCCGCTGCAAAGTTCCTACATTCCGAAATTGTACTCCATGAGGGTGATGAGCCAAGAGGACGGTGCCTAAAGAGAAAATAGGTATAACAAAGGCTATAATTAATACAGGTTTAATGTTAATTTACAATATCACCAAATCTTTAATTTATTCACCTCCTTTTTATTTAATTTAGAGATGTTTATGATTTGAAAAATAGCTTTTATAAAACGACAAAATTAAAAAATAAACCTAAAGCTTATGGCTTGTACCGACACGAAAATCCGCGAATTTTCTGCCCCGTACATTCATAGCGAAACGTTGGCAACAATGGGAAGTCATATCTTGAAACTTCATTAAAATTATTATTTTTACTTTGGACTTGTAGCTTTTACCTAGCCTTTTTTCTCAATAACCAAGACATACTTATGGCTAATGAAGCATATGCAGCTCCGATTCTCAATTCCCTCTTATAAGGGGCTACGTTAGCTTCTATACGCGTCGGTGATTTTGACTCCCAAACAATATTTTCTGGGTTTGTTATTTCATATAACTGAAGTACTACTTCTATTTTAGATGGCTGTGAAAAACCCACATTATACCCAGGATAAACCCACAATGTTTGAATATGTAAATTGTATTTTGCATTAGGATTGTTTCTTGAAACTGTAATTTTTCTTTTTTTCGGTATCGCATAGTTCAAGTCTTCAATAAATAATGGCGCATATACTGAATCTCTATCTGCAAACCAAGAACCTCTAAATTTTTCACCCGATCCAGGGTTGTGTTCTTCTCGTATTCGCACCTTATCTTTTATAAAATCTACCTCTGAGGGATAGCCATGTACGTTCATATTATCATACCCAAAAGTGACCGACAGTTCTTTTTCGCCAGCTAGTACAGAAATATCTCCAGAAGCTGTTTTTATTTTCTGACCTAAAACAGGCATCATACAAAAAATAATTAAAAAGATACTAAGTGAGTTTCTCATGTCCTTTATCGAATTCAGTTAAACAAACTTAATAATTATATGATAAATTCAAGTCACAAATGCAACTTTTTGTTTTCCCAGTTAATTCCATAACTACTGTTTTTGAGTTTGTTTATACTTGATGATAGATTACCACCATTGCAGGTATACTAATTTTTGTTGCTTTGACTGCTTATGACACTCCGAAAATAAAGAAAATGAATATTATTTGAAATAAGGGCAGTGAAGAAAATAAAAAAGATGAGATAATGGGAACCCTTATCTCTTTATTTAGATTTTGTAAATCTATTTCTAAAATGATTAAGAATATTTGACAAGAAGAAATAAACTACTCCTCTTTTACCAACCGTTACCAATAATTATGAAAAAAAAATACTCATACTTATAATTGGTTTTTTGATAATTTCTTGCGGGGTCAAAAAGACAAAATCAACTCAGTTAAAATTTGAGAATGGATGGTATTTTATCACAAAAATAAAAACGAACTCAAACCTTATTAAAAGTCATTTTGAGGATCATTTTGTAAATATAGAACTTAAACCCCCTGATTACACAATCATTAGAATAGCAAAATAAAGTTAGGGAGGTAAAGTAACTTCTTTATTAGAATTAATTTATGACGAAGAAGAAAAGATAAAGTGGGCAAATGCAACGGAAAGAATGTTAAAGACGAGAGAAGAAACTGTATTTATTTATAAAGACAAATACATTTCAAGAGTTTCTGCATTTAGAAGAATGGATAACGGATACGCAGGTATTTCTAATGATAACTTCAGTCAAGAAATTCTAATCGAAATTATGGAGGGCATTAAAAACAAAAAGTAACTGTTGCCAACAACACCTATAAATAATACGGGTTTTGGCGTATAATCCCAGAGCTTGTATATATTTACATAGTCGCCAAATCTTTTAATTTGGCTTTTTTAAAACGACAAAAATAAAAACAAAATCTAAAAGCTCATGTCTTGTGACGACACGAAAATCTGTGGATTTTCTGCCCCGTACTATTCATAGCTAAACGTTGGCAGTAATTTGACCAGCTAATGAACATTGAACTTAAAAGAGTTACTTAGAAAACTAATATTCATGAAATTTTAATCAATTTAAAATCGTTGGAGAGTTTTCATTTAAAATAACTGACTAAATGCTGACTAGATATAAGTTTAGAAAGCCACAAAGCCCTTAAAACAAAAGGCCTATAGCTTTTACCTGTGACCGCGAAGGGATTCGAACCCCCAACCCTCAGAGCCGAAATCTGATATTCTATCCAGTTGAACTACGCAGCCATTTATGTATTTTTGTCATTACAAGGAGTTTCGACCGGCAATCTCTTAACTTCAAAGAGATCGCCATGTTAAACAAAAAAAGTTTAACTCGCAGTGACATTAAAATATTACATTAAATTCTTTTTTACCAATACTGAAATGGTTTTCCCATCAGCTTGACCTGCAACTTCTTTATTTACTGCAGCCATTACTTTACCCATATCCTTCATTCCAGTAGCTCCAAGCTCTTCAATAGCTTGTAACACAATTTTCCCCACTTCTTCTTCTGTAAATTGCTCTGGCAAAAATTGTTCAATAACAGCTGCTTGTTCCAATTCAGGTTCTGCTAAATCTGCTCTATTTTGTTCTGTAAAAATAGCTGCACTATCCTTACGCTGTTTAATTAATTTTTGAACTAATTTTATTTCATCAGCCTCAGACAACTCTTCCTTTGAACCAGATGCTGTTTGTGCTAATAACAACTCTGCTTTTACAGCTCTTAATGACGTTAAGGCAACTTGATCTTTTGATTTCATAGCCTCTTTTAACTTCACCATGATTTCTGCTTGTAAACTCATTTGTATAGGTTTTTAAAATACACGTAAATATAAAAAATAAAACCGAATCAGTCATTGACTGATTCGGTTTCTATACATTAATTTTTTACTTTTAATACTAACTTGAATCACTTCAAACTTAGTCTACATTATCATGTAGAAAAGAGTTGTTTGAACGCAACTGAATATCATCATTACTATCCGTTCCGATAGTAGTACGAGATATCGCCCCATCTGCATCCGATTTCTCGTTTAAATCAATCCCCATACGCTTGTACGCAGGTTCCTTTTCTATTTCGTCAACATTATTTGCATTAGCATTATGACGAAATTTATAATTAAATTCTTTTAATTTTTTTCTACGTGCATCAGCCCTTAATCGTAAACTTTCCTCAATTGAAGTATTAAAAGGATCTATATCAGCATTGTTTTGTGCAACACCTTTTTCTTCGGTCTTTTCAATTTCTACAACATCAGAAGTAGTTGAAAAAGAAAAAGCTTCTTCTACCTTTTCTGCTTGAACCGGAGTTGTTTCTTGAACAGGAGTAACTTCCTCTGTTTCAGGACACTCTAAACTATAACGAATTACACCGCTTTCGTTTTGTTCCTTAACAGGAACCACCTCTATATGATCATTAACTTCAATATTATTTATTTCCTCTGATAATTGAAAAACTACTTTATCCTCTGTTGGTTGAGCAGGCTCAAATAACTCTTCCGAGGTAGCCATCGGCGCATCAAAAGAAAACAATGCTTCTTCTTCAACTGGTACTACTTCCGGGGCAACAATCTCCACTTCATTAACATCAGTAATTACAAAATCGTCTGTAGTTAAAACAGACGGAGCAATTACCTCGTCATAAACTACATCAATATTCTTAATTAATTCCGATGTTGGAATTAAATCATTCAACACCTCAGCCGGCTTAACCTCTTCGATAACCTCATTATCAAATAAAGTATGTCTAATAACAGGCTCTTCCTTTTTTACAGGCGCCACAATTGCCTTAGGCAATTCAATATCAGAAATCACATTTTTAGTAGATAATACCTGAGTAGCAGTCTGGTTTTCCTCTAATGCATGAATAATTTTTTTAGCCTCTGTATTTACAATATCATCTTGCTGATCAGCCTCAAAACCCGTAGCGATAATCGTCACCGAAACATCACCTCCTAAAGCTTCATCTTCACCAACACCCATAATAATATTAGCTCCATTTCCAGCTTCAGCCTGAATATGCTCATTAATCTCACCTATTTCATCAATAGTAATTTCTTCGGTACCAGAAATAATTAACAACAATACGTTTTTAGCACCAGTTATTTTATTATCATTTAATAACGGAGAATCTAAAGCCTTAAAAATTGCCTCATTAGCTCTATTAGCTCCTGAAGCTACTGCCGACCCCATAATCGCACTACCACTATTTGACAATACTGTTTTAGCATCTCTAAGATCAATATTTTGCATATAGTGATGCGTAATAACTTCAGCGATACCTTTTGCAGCAGTTGCCAACACCTCATCAGCTTTAGCAAACCCAGCTTTAAAACCTAAGTTACCATAAACTTCACGCAATTTGTTATTGTTAATAACAATAAGAGAGTCTACCTCTTTTCGTAATTTCTCAACCCCAATTTGAGCTTGTTCATTTCTCATTTTCCCTTCAAACTGAAACGGAACAGTAACAATACCTACTGTAAGCACGTCCAGTTCTTTTGCCATACGAGCAATAATAGGCGCTGCACCAGTACCGGTACCTCCACCCATTCCGGCAGTAATAAATACCATTTTAGTATTTGTACCAAGCATTGCTTTAATTTCTTCAAAACTTTCAATAGCTGATTGCTCACCCACATCAGGATTTGCTCCAGCTCCCAAACCTTCGGTTAAGGACATCCCTAACTGAATTCTGTTTGGCACTGAACTATTTTCTAGCGCTTGTGAATCTGTATTACAAATTACAAAATCTACCCCATTAATACCCGATTGGAACATGTGGTTGATAGCATTACTACCTCCACCACCTACTCCAATGACCTTAATTACATTTGATTGATTTTTTGGCAAATCAAATGAAATACCTCCGAATTCTGCGTTGCTACTCATAAATTCTTTTTTATACTTTTTTTTCTCGTAAATAATTATTGCAAAATAAATTATACTTATTCTGCCGTATCTAAAAAATCTCTAAAATTGTCCGACCACTTTTGAAGAAAACTTTTTTTCTCTTCTTTTGGTTTTTCAATTATTGGCTCATCTACTATTTCTTCCTCAGAAACAACATCTGATACAATTGCGTCGATATTTTGGGGTATCTCTTCAATAATTTCTTTTTGTTTAACCACTTTTTTGGACTGAACTTCTGCTGCATTCATCACCAATCCAACTGCCGTTGCATATAACGGACTAGTTGTTTTTTCATTAGAATCACCAGCTAAGTGCTCATTAGGATATCCTATTCTGGTATCCATCCCAGTAATATACTCAGTCAATTGCTTGATGTGGTTCAATTGCGAACCTCCACCAGTAATTACAATACCAGCAATTAACTTCTTTTTTTGCTCCTCGTGACCGTAATTTTTAATTTCAGAAAAAACTTGTTCAATAATTTCCACTACTCTTGCGTGAATAATTTTCGATAAGTTTTTTAATGAAATCTCTTTAGGTTCTCTACCTCTTAATCCTGGTATAGAAACAATTTCATTTTCTTTATTTTCTCCTGGCCAAGCCGAACCGAATTTCACTTTTAATAATTCCGCTTGCTTTTCAATAATAGAACAGCCTTCTTTTATATCCTCAGTAATTACATTACCTCCGAAAGGTATAACGGCCGTATGACGAATTATTCCATCTTTAAAAATTGCTAAATCGGTAGTACCTCCACCTATATCAATCAAAGCAACTCCTGCTTCTTTTTCTTCTTGACTTAATACTGCATTTGCTGATGACAATGGCTCTAAAGTAATGCCAGCTAGTCCCAAACCAGAATTCTTAACACATCTTCCTATATTTCTAATCGATGCTATTTGCCCAACAACTACATGAAAATTAGCTTCCAATCTACCACCATACATTCCAATAGGCTCTTTTATTTCAGCTTGCCCATCTATTTTATACTCTTGTGGTAACACATGAAGAATCTCTTCTCCGGGTAACATAATCAATTTATGAACTTGATTGATCAATGCATCAATATCATCATCATCAATTACTTCATCAGAATTAGTTCTGGTAATGTAATCACTATGTTGAATACTTCTGATATGCTGACCTGCAATACCTACAACTACATCCTCAATTTTTAACCCTGATGACATCTCAGCTTCCTGCACTGCCTGCTGTATAGATTGTATTGTTTGTGTAATGTTATTTACAACACCTCTATGCACACCAAGACTCTTGGTTTTTCCTATCCCAAGAATTTCCAGTTTTCCATACTCATTTTCACGACCAATCATGGCCACGATTTTTGTCGTCCCAATATCTAAACCAACCGCAATTTTACTGTCTTCCATAGCTTATTTTTTGGTGCAAATTACTTGTGATGCAATTTGTAAATTAACCCTATTATACGTTTCTATAGTTTTGTCCTTTAAAGCTTTTTTATAAAACGCTTTAAAGTTGCTCAACTTTATTCTTCTACTCTCCGATGTTCCAAAATCAATTAAGAAATCGAATTCTCTCAACAATAATGTGTATTTATTTCCATCCACTACAACTCCAACAATCTCTTTTTTAAAAAACAGATCCTCATTGATGCTTTTCATCATTTTAAATACATCTGACAAGTTCTTTTTAGTCACATTTCCCGTTACCAAAGGTACTCGCACAGAAAAATTTGGCGAAGTAGGCATCATTTTCCCTTCTTCGTCAATGTAAAAAGACTCTTTTGTTTGCACTCTAGCGAGCGGTGTTTTCTGTAAAACATTAACCCCAACTCCCCCATTTACAGAAACATACACATTGGCGTTTCTGATATACGGATTAGTGTCTAACACAGACTCTATATTATTCAAATCTAAGGCATCTTTTCTTATGTTTTTCACACTCCCATTATTTTGTATTAACAACTTATTAACCGTTTCTTCAGAAATCAACGGTTGTTCAGGATTATCAAATACTATTGGAGTAGGCGTCAAAAACCTAACCTTGTTTCTTACTGAAGCTGAGACAGATAAAAACAATACAAGCCCTAACAACAAAAATAATTTGATGTTTAATACTGTTTTTTTAGTGAATTTTTTATTTTTAACTAACTCGCTCATTATCAATATTTAGTTTATTTTTTTTTTAATTCGATTTACTTCCGCACCTATGTCTCCAGCACCAATTGTTAATATAATTTTTGCGTCAGAATTTTGAATTTCCGAAACAATGTCTTTTTTAGTAATTAATTTCTTGTTTTCACTTGTTATTTTTTCCAACAACCACTCTGAAGTAACTCCTTCAATTGGCAATTCTCTAGCTGGATAAATATCCAATAAGCGCACTTCATCAAACTGACTTAAACTCTTTCCAAAATCAACTGCAAAGTCTTGTGTCCTACTGAACAAATGAGGCTGAAAAATAGCCATAACTTTATCGTTTGGATACATTTCTGTAACCGCCTGATATACTGCATTTATTTCCGTAGGGTGATGTGCATAATCGTCTATATATACTAAATCACTTCTTTTTATTTGATATGTAAATCGTCGCTCTACTCCTTTAAAAGACGCCAAACCTTCTATTAATTTACTAGCATCAATACCATTATCATAAGCCATTGCAAAGGCCACCAATGCATTAGACAAATTATGCTGCCCAGGTAAACTAAACTTGACATCAGATAACAATTCTCTAGGTGTTTTGATACTAAAATTATAAACACCATCTATGATTTCAATATCCTGAACGCTATAATCAGCATCGTCATTTATGCCATATGTAATTCCCTGCAAAGGCAATCCATTTTTTACAAACAACTTCTTTTTATTTGATAACTTTTCAGAGAAATCAACAAAACTTTTTTCCAACTCTTCTGCTTGACCATAAATATCCAAGTGATCCGCATCCATTGAAGTAATACAAGCCACATCTGGAGACAATTGCAAGAAAGACCTATCAAACTCATCAGCTTCAACAACAGATATCTCTGAACCGTTTAAAATTAAGTTAGAATGATAATTTTCTGTTATCCCGCCTAAAAAAGCAGTCATATTTGCATCACAAACCTTTAACAAATGTCCCAGTATACTAGAGGTTGTAGTTTTCCCATGTGTACCGGCCACTGCAAAACAGAAGGTGTCTTTAGTTATAAGCCCTAAAACCTCTGCTCTTTTCTGAATAGTAAAATTATTTGAAATAAAATACTGCAACTCACTATGTGTACTTTGAACTGCTGGAGTATACACCACTAGTGTATCTTCGGAACCCTTAAAATCAGAAGCTATTAAACCAACCGAATCCTCAAAATGAATAGCAATACCCATTTGAATTAAATCATTCGTTATTTTTGTTGGCGTTTTATCATAACCCGCAACTTGCTTTCCTATTTCATGAAAATAACGAGCAAGAGCGCTCATCCCGATTCCTCCGATTCCTACAAAATAAACCTTATGTATCTTTTCTAAATTCAAAATCTATTTCTCCGTATTACTTACTTTATTAATTTTTCAATTTCGTCAACAATATCTTTGGTTGCATTTTCAAGAGCTAACTTTTTTATCTCAACAGATAGCTCTTCTTGTAAAACACTATTCTCCAACAAGTCTTTACATTTAATTTCAAAATCAGCATCCAATTCCGATTCCCTAATCAACACCCCTGCTCCTTTATCGGTAATTGCTTGTGCATTTTTAGTTTGATGATCTTCAGAAACATTTGGACTAGGTATAAAAACCACCGGCTTCCCCACAACACATAACTCAGAAACAGAGCTCGCTCCAGATCTTGAAACAATCATATCAGCTGCAGCATAAGCCAAATCCATTCTGTTTAAAAATGCATGTGTTTGCACATACTCTTTATTATCATGAACCTGATACTCGCTTACATATAACTTTCCCGTTTGCCAAATCAACTGAACTCCTTGATTTTCAAAAAATGATAATTCTTTATTTATTAATTGGTTAATCCTCCTCGCACCTAAACTCCCACCTAAAACCAATATTGTTTTCTTATTCACATCCAAATTAAAAAACTGCTGTGCTTCATTCCTTTTTGATGAAATCTCCAATAAATCTTGACGAACAGGGTTTCCTGTTTTCACAATTTTATCGCTTGGAAAAAAACGCTCTAAGCCATCATAAGCAACACATATTGTTTTCGCTTTTTTCGACAACAACTTATTGGTTATTCCTGGAAATGAATTTTGTTCTTGTATTAAAGTAGGCACTCCTTTTGAATTAGCCATTTGTAACAAAGGCCCACTAGCAAAACCACCAGTACCGATAGCCACATCCGGCTGAAATTGTTTTACTATTTTTTTAGCATTCCATAGACTGCTTATCAACTTAAACGGAAACAATAAATTATTTTTCGACAACAGCTTACGCTGGATACCAGTTATCCAAAGGCCTTTGATATCATATCCCGCCGCAGGAACCTTTTCCATTTCCATTCTATCATTTGCTCCTACAAATAAAAAATCAGTATCGGGATAGCGTCTTTTTATTTCATCCGCAATAGCAATAGCAGGGTATATATGTCCCCCTGTTCCTCCTCCTGATACGATAACTTTCAACTTTTTCATTTGTTACACTCCTTTATTTCTAAACCCTAATTATATTCACACTGTTTGATGTAATACATCTAGTGGATTTTCTTTTTTTACTCCTTTGGTTTTTTTCTGACTTGCACTCACACTTAGTATAATTCCAAATGCCAAACAAGTCATCCATATTGATGTTCCTCCTGAACTTATTAATGGTAATGTTTGACCAGTTACCGGAAACAATTCAACCGCAACTGCCATGTTTATTAGTGCTTGAAATATTATTGGCAAACCAACACCGACCACTAACAACTTACCAAAAAAAGTATCCGATTTATTCAAAATTACAATCAACCTAAACAGCATTAACAAGTAAAACAACAATATTGCCACCCCTACTACTAAACCCCATTCCTCAACTATAATTGCATAAATAAAATCAGATGATGACTGAGGTAAGAAGTTTTTTTGAACACTTTTCCCTGGACCTAAACCAAATAACTGCCCAGAAGCTATTGCTGTTTTAGCACGTTCTATTTGATAATCTTCTTCTGTATCTTCTCCATTAGAGAAATTTTCAATTCTTGATATCCAAGTATCAACTCTATTTGGAAACGCATTAGGAAATGCTTTTGCAGATAAAAAAAACAACATAACAAATACCAAGCCTGCTCCAACAATTACCCCCATGTATTTTAATGAATACCCACCTAAAAACACCAAGACCATAACCATTGAAAAAATAAGTGCAGCTGTTGAAAAGTTCGCTGGAAAGATCAAAATTATAACTGCTCCTACCGGAATCCAAAGCTCAATAAAACTCTCCTTAAATGTAATAGCCTTATCTTTTATCTTTGCCAAATACCTAGCTACATACACCATTAACACCACAGAAGCCAACGTTGATGTTTGAAACGAGAAATTTACTACAGGAACCCGTATCCACCTACTAGCATTAGCCCCTCCAATTGTGGTCCCTTGCATTAAGGTAATTCCCAACAAAACAATTACAACAGGTAGGATAACCATAGACAATCCCTTTAAGCGATGATATTGTATTTTATGCACTCCATATATTATCCCAAAACCTAATACTAAATGCACCCCATGTTTTAGCAACAACTTAGAGGTACTAACCCCATACAAGTTTGCTAAATTACTACTGGCGCTATATACAGGTAAAAATGAAAACAATGCAAGCAATGTTATGATCGCCCATAAAGTTCTATCTCCTCCTATATTTTTTAGTATACTACTCATTATAAGCTACGTATTGCCTCTTTAAATTGTCTTCCCCTATCTTCATAGTTTTCAAATAAATCAAAACTTGCACAAGCTGGTGACAACAATACATTATCTCCTTTTTCAGCCAAATGATAAGCTACTTTAACCGCCTCTGCCATTGACTCTGTTTCAACCAATGTTTCTACAGTATTTTCAAAAACATGTTTTATTTTTTTATTATCCTTTCCTAAGCAAATTACCGCTTTAACTTTTTCATTAACCAACGACAATAATTCCGTATAATCATTTCCTTTATCCACTCCTCCTACAATCCAGACTGTAGGTGATCTCATGCTATCTAGCGCATAAAAAGTCGCATTTATATTAGTTGCTTTTGAGTCATTTATATACTGAACATTCTGTATTTTTAACACATTCTCCAAACGATGCTCCACACCTTGAAAGTTAGCTAAGCTTTCTCTTATTGTTGCTTTTCTGATTTTTAATAAATTTGCAACTGCAGCAGATGCCATTGCGTTTTTCACATTATGCTTCCCTTCTAATGCTAAGTTTTTTACTGGCATAGTAATAATTTCTTCTTTAATTGTTAGTTTAATATTGTCATTGTCTAAACAGACACCTTGTTTTATTTTTTTAGCTAAAGAGAATGGTATTAAAGTAGCTTTCACTTCATGCTCACTCAAATATTTTTCTATCTCTTTATCATCTGCGTCGTATATTAAATAATCGTCGGCAGTTTGATTTTTTGTTATTCTAAATTTCGAAGCGATATAATTTTCATATTGATATTCATATCGATCCAAATGATCTTCCGAAATATTTGTAATTACTGCTATATGCGGTTTGAAATTTTGAATTCCATCTAACTGAAAACTACTCAATTCCAATACATAATTATCAAACTTTCCTTCAGCCACCTGTTCCGCAAAACTATCTCCGATATTCCCAGCTATCCCTACATTCAACTCTTCTTTTAACAGATGATGTGTCAATAAAGCAGTAGTCGTTTTCCCATTACTCCCTGTTATCCCAACAATAGTTGCCTCGGTAAATTGAGCAGCAAACTCAATTTCAGAAATTAATGGCACAGCCAAATTTTTCAATTTCAAAACCAAAGGCACATTATCTGGTATTCCAGGACTTTTCATTACCACATCAGCATTGAAAATTTTTGCTTCTGTATGCTGCTGATCTTCCCATTCAATTTCGTTTTCCAACAACACATTCTTGTACTTCTCTTTAATCGTTCCCTTATCAGAAACGAATACATCATAGCCTTTTTGCTTTCCTAAAAGCGCTGTTCCTACACCACTTTCCCCTCCACCAAGCACAACCAATCTTTTCATCTATCTAAGCTTCAAGGTTACCATAGTTAATACCGCTAGCATTATTGCTACAATCCAAAAACGATTGACTATTTTACTTTCATGCATTCCTTTTTTCTGATAATGATGATGTAGCGGCGACATTAGAAAAATTCGTTTTCCTTCGCCATATTTCTTTTTCGTATACTTAAAATAACTCACTTGAAGTACTACCGATAAATTTTCGGCAAGAAATACCCCACATAAAATTGGGATTAATAATTCCTTACGTACCGCAATTGCAATAACTGCTATAATCCCTCCAATAGTTAAACTCCCAGTATCACCCATAAACACTTGAGCAGGAAATGTATTATACCATAAAAAACCAATTAAAGCACCCACAAAAGCACCCACAAAAATGGTCATTTCACCAATCCGAGGGATATACATAATGTTTAGATAATCCGAGAAAAGAATATTTCCAGACACCCAAGTCAGCAACCCAAGTACAATTACAGAAATTACTGATGTACCTGCAGCTAGACCATCAATACCATCAGTTAAATTGGCTCCGTTAGAGACTGCTGTTATAATAAATATGACTACGGGAATAAAAATTATCCATCCATAACCCTTCCAGTCTTCATTGAAATAAGTTAATATGTCAGAGTAATCTAATTCATTATTCTTAAAAAATGGAATTGTTGTTTTTGTTGATTTTGCTTCAGGATAAAATTCTTTGACTGAAGGATTATGCATTAATAACATTGTATTATCAGTACTCACTGTAGCCGTTTGTATATGAGTAGGTATTTGTTCCTTAATAGTTACATTTTCATTAAAATACAACACTGACCCAACAATTAACCCCAAACCAACCTGACCAAGTACTTTAAACTTCCCCTTAAGACCATCTTTATCATTTTTAAACTTCTTAATGTAATCATCAATAAAACCAATTGTCCCCATCCATAGAGTAGTTACAATCAACAGTAATACATACACATTATCTAACTTCGCAAACAACAAAACAGGTATTAGTGTTGCAACTATGATGATAAGACCACCCATTGTTGGTGTACCTTGTTTTTCCTTTTGCCCTTCAAGACCTAAATCCCTAACCGTTTCACCAATTTGTTGCTTCCTTAAAAAGTTAATTATGTTTTTTCCAAAAATCATTGAAATTAACAATGAAACTATTACCGCCAATGCAGCTCTAAATGATATAAACTGGAAAACCGAAGCTCCTGTTAATTGGTAATGTTTTTCTAAATATTCAAATAAGTAATACAGCATATTTTTATTTATTTAGTTTTATCAGTAATTCTCTAACCGTTTTCAAATCGTCAAAATCCGTACGAACTCCATTTACTTCCTGATATGTTTCATGTCCTTTACCAGCAATTAAAATGATATCATTTGTTTCTGCCATTTGACAAGCTGTTTTTATTGCTTGTAACCTATTACCAATAGATATCGTTTTTTTATAATTCTCTGAAGAAACCCCAGATTCCATCTCCTGAATAATTACCTCAGGATCTTCAGTACGTGGATTATCGTTGGTGAAAATTGCTGTGGTACTCAAAACTGAAGCTATGCTTCCCATTTTCGGACGCTTTGTTTTATCCCTATCACCACCACAACCAACAACTGTTAGTAATTGCTCATTACCTGTACGGATATTGTTTATCGTTTCTAATACATTTTTTAAAGCATCAGGTGTATGTGCATAATCAACTATAGCAGTAATTTTTTCTTCTTTAGAAACTATATATTCAAACCGTCCACTTACATTTTCCAATAAACTTATTAATCGTAAATTTTCATTTGCTTCTAAACCCAATAATTCTCCTGTAGCAAAAATTGCTAATAAATTATACGCATTAAAACTCCCTATTAATTTTGTCCACACTTCGTTATCATTCACTTTTAACAGCAATCCAGAAAACTGATTTTCTAATATTTGTGCTCTATAATCTGCATAACTTTTTAAAGCATAACTAACTTTTTTAGCTTTAGTGTTTTGCAGCATTATTTCACCATTTTTATCATCAACATTTGTTAAAGCAAAAGCTGTTTTTGGCAACTCATCAAAAAATATTTTTTTAACATCTCTATATTCTGCAAATGTTTCGTGATAATCCAAATGATCATGAGATAGGTTGGTAAAAATCCCGCCTCTAAACTGCAATCCTGCAGTACGTTTTTGATGAATTCCATGTGAACTCACTTCCATAAAACAAAACTCAACACCCTCCTCATTCATCAACTGTAAATAGCGATTTATTGTTAACGAATCAGGTGTGGTATGCGTTGCTTTATACTCAACAGTGTCTACCATTATTTTTACCGTAGAAAGCAAACCTACTTTATACCCTGCGTTTTTAAATTGCTGATATAATAATGACGCTATCGTAGTTTTTCCATTCGTTCCTGTAACTCCTACTAACTGTAAATCAGCAGATGGGTTTTCATAATAATTTGAAGCCATAATTGCCAATGCCGTATTTGCATCTAGCACTTGAACATATGTAACACCTTCAACTTTAACAGAAGACAACTCTTCACAAACAATCACCTTTGCCTGTAAATTAATAGCCTTATCAATATAATCGTGACCATCTACTAAAGTTCCTTTTAGCGCCACAAACAAATCATTTGACTGTATTTTCCTAGAATCGAATTCTATTTTTGAAATGAGCACATCAGAACTACCAATAATCACATCCAAAGCAACTTTATACAATATGTCCTTTAAATTTTTCATAATAGTTCTAAAACAATTTCTTTATTACTCATTATTTTTTCTCCTACATTAAGGGATTGCTTTTTCACTTTCCCATTTCCTTTTACACGCACATGTAATCCCATATTTTCCAAAAAAGAAATCGCATCCATTCCACTCATTCCTATTACATTTGGGATTGTTTTATATTCCTTTCTACTTTTTTCAAAAAACGTATTATACTGCTCATTGAGCGTTTCACTTTCTTCAAAGTTTACATTCACCTCATCAACTAACGGAGTGTCTGTATATATTTTTTTAGCAATTTTCTTAAACACAGGAGCTGCCACCACATTACCGTAATACCCTATTGCTGTATTCGGCTTATGGATAACCACTATACAAGAATACTTAGGATTATCAGCAGGGAAATATCCTGAAAATGATGCTATATATTGTTTTGGATTATTCTTATTTCCATAGTTAGTTGTACAAGTCCCTGTTTTACCTGCCATAGAAAAATCTTTTGAATAGATGTTTTTGGCCGTCCCCCGAACAACCACATTTTTCATCATTTCTTTCACCATACCTATTGTAGCATCTGAACAAATTTTCGGGTTTAGCACTTCCTTTTCAAATACTTTTATTGGGGCACTACTTTTAAAATCTCTTATTTCCTTAACAAATCTTGGCTTCACCATTTCCCCATTGTTTGCTATTGCATTATAAAACGTAAGTGTTTGCAATGGCGTTAATGAAACACCATAACCATAAGCCATCCAAGGCAATGAAATACCACTCCATATTTTTTTATCATTAGGATGAGGAATAAAAGGCTTTCCTTCTCCTTTAAAATCTAAACCGAGCTTATCATTCAGCCCCATATTGTATAGCCTATTCACAAATCGCTCAGGGTCGTTCTTAAACCCTTTATGCACTATTTTCACAAAACCTGTATTAGAAGAAACTTCAAATGCTCTAGCTGCAGATATTTTACCATACCCCCCTTTTCTAGAATCCCTAACATGTTTCCCATAAAAAGTAAGTACTCCATTTTCCGTATCAACCACAGTGCTGGAATCGATTGCTTTATCCTCCAATGCAGCGACCATAACCATTAACTTAAAGGTAGAACCTGGTTCATGAGACTCCCCAATGGCATGATTTAATTGCTCCGAATAACGTCCTTTGGAATTTCTTTTCAAATTTGAAATCGCCTTCACTTCTCCAGTTTTAGTTTCCATTACCACTACTGTTCCGTGTTCAGCCTGGAATTTCTCTAATTGCTCTAACAAAGCATGATGAGCAATATCTTGTATATTTACATTTAGTGTTGAAATTACATCTAAACCATTTTTAGGCTCTTTTTCATTTTCATCATTAATAGGCTTATATTGCCCTTTAGCAATTTTTTGCTTTAAACGCTCCCCATCAATACCTTCAAGATAATCGATGCCAAAAGCACCTTCAATCCCTGCCCCAGAACCTTTCCACCCAATAGTCCTTCTCGCTATTTCTGAAATCGGATGTTCTCTGACAGTATGTTGTTCAACTATAATACCCCCTTTATAAGCTCCTAGATTAAAAATAGGAAAGCTCTTTATTCTAATATAATCCGAGTACCCTAAATTCCTTGTAACTAAAGTATACCTGTTTTTTGTTCTTCTTGCTTTTTTTAATTTAGCTTTATAATAACCTGAAGTACCCCCCAACATGATTGACAGCGAATCACAAAGTGGGTTTAAAGATTTAGAAAAATTCTTTTTAGAAACAGTAACCGCATCAAACCTAATATCATACTTAGGAACCGATGTAGCCAACAAACTACCATCATCAGCATAAATACTACCTCGATTAGCTTTTATGATATCCCTTTTTATTGTTCGTGATTCTGCTAAAGCTCTATATTTATCTCCTTGAACATATTGCACATTAATTAGTTTATATACAATTAGCATCGCGAATACCAGAAACAGTATCACCACTATATACAACCTATTTAATATGTTTTTACTTGCTACTGACACAATTAGAAACTATTTTGTTAGCACTTTTATTTTTTTTGGAGGAACTTCCGATGACCTCAGTCCTCTTGCTTTCATTTTTTCTGCAACTTTCGACTCCATTTTCAATTTCATTAACTGCGATCTTAAATCCACATATTCTGAACGCAACTCTTTCACACTGCTATCCAAATCACCTATAGCGAATACTTTTTTTTCAGCGTGATGAGAACTTGCTATCATTATCAACAATAGAACAACTGAAAACCCAATAAACCTCCAGGTTTTAATAGCATCATCATCGATTAAAAAACGCCCTTTTAATATACCTAGTAGCTTATTTTTCAATTCGTTCTGCTATTCTGAGCTTAGCACTTCTTGCTCTGTTATTTATTTTTATTTCTTCTGATGACGGCACAATCATCTTTCCTTTTTTCTTAAAAGGAACAGATATATTTCCATAGAAATCTTTTTCAGGCTCTCCCTCAAACAAACCACTTCTTATAAATCGTTTTACCAACCTATCCTCTAAAGAGTGATATGAAATCAAACTCAATCGTCCACCTTTGTCTAATAACTCTGGCGACTGCATTAACAGCTCTTCTATAACCACAAGCTCTTCGTTCACCTCTATTCGTATCGCCTGAAATATCTTTGCCAACACTTTATGCTCTGCATGCTTTGGCAAAAACTTTGCTACAATACCTTTTAAATCTTCAATAGTGTCAATTTTCTCATCTCTTGAATCTACAATCGTAGCAGCTATAGCTTTTGCATTTGTCAACTCACCGTATACAGAAAACATTCTCCTTAATTCTTCTTCTGAATAGTTGTTTACAACATCATGAGCTGAAGTTTTCATTTTTTTACTCATTCGCATATCCAAATCAGCATCAAAACGAATTGAAAACCCTCTACCCGCTTCATCAAACTGATGTGAAGAAACCCCAAAGTCACCTAAAATACCATCTACCTTTCTCACTCCGTGAAAACGAAGAAATCTTTTTATATACCTGAAATTTTCATGGATCAAAGTAAATCGCGGATCATCGATTGTATTTTTAACCGCATCCTCATCTTGATCAAAAGCTAACAGTTTTCCTTTGTCACTTAATCGAGATAAAATCTCTCTTGAATGACCTCCACCTCCAAAAGTCACATCTACATATACACCATCAGGATTAATATTTAACCCATCAACACTTTCTTTTAATAATACCGGACTATGATACTCCATTGAAATCATCATTTTTATCACCCATAACCTCTTCTGCTAAATCTGCAAAATCTACAGTAGCGTCATTTATAGCTGATTCATATTTATCTTTATCCCAAATTTCCAAAATATTCCCTGCTGAGGAAATCACAATTTCTTTCTCCAAACCAGAATAACCAATTAAATCTTTTGCAACTAGCAACCTTCCTGAAGCGTCTAACTCAACCATCTTTAATCCAGCAGTCAATCTTCTTATGAAATCATTATTTTTTCTATCAAACCTATTTAACTTGCCAACCTTCTGCATAACATCATCCCATTCATCCATTGGATACAATTCTAAACATGGTTGAAAAACAGATCTTTTCAACACAAAACCTTTTTCTAAAATAGGCAACAACTGCTTTTTCAACGCACTAGGAAGCATTACACGCCCTTTTGCATCGATTTTACACTCATATGTTCCTATTAAATTTATCACGAAGTTGTTTGATTCTATTACTTTTCAAAGATATGAAGAAATTTCCCACATTTTACCACAGCCCCCCACTTTGTTAATAAGTTTTACCACCCAGCACTAAAACAAGTGTAAACAATAGACTGTGAGACTGTTAAAAAGTAATGTTTTAACGTGAAAAAGCATATTAATGACCTGAAAAATAGTCTGTATGAAGTGAAAAAAAAAGTGTAAATTTGCTGATTGTTAAACAGCATCTATAACTTATTTATAGCGTTGTAGAAAACGACCCAGTATGAAGTTTAAACTGAAAAAAGAAAAAGAATATAATTTTATTGAAGTTGGCGAAGGCACCCCTATAGTTGTCCTACATGGACTAATGGGCGGCTTAAGTAACTTTGAGGGAGTAACGAATTACTTCCCTGAAAAAGGTTATAAAATTATCATACCTGAATTACCTATCTACACTATGTCTTTAATTAAGACAAACGTGAAAAGTTTTGCGAATTATGTAAAAGGTTTTTTAGATTCTCAAGGATTAACTGACGTTATTCTACTAGGAAACTCATTAGGAGGACACATTGCATTATTGTTTTCAAAAATGTACCCTGAATATGTAAAAGGACTTGTAATTACCGGAAGTTCTGGGCTTTACGAAAGCGCCATGGGTAGTGGATACCCTAAAAGAGGAGATTATGAATTCATCAAAAAGAAAGCTGAAGATGTTTTTTATGACCCAAAAATAGCTACTAAAGAAATTGTTGATGAAGTTTACGACACTGTAAACAACAGACACAAATTAATACGTACACTTGCTATTGCAAAAAGTGCTATTCGTCATAATATGTCAAAAGATTTACCTAATATGGGACAGCCTACTTGCATAATTTGGGGTAAAAACGATAATGTAACACCCCCAAATGTAGCTGATGAATTTCATGAATTATTACCAGATTCTGACCTATATTGGATGGATAAATGTGGCCATGCTGCTATGATGGAACTTCCTGAAGAGTTCAATACATTGTTAGATGAATGGCTAACAAAAAGAAAATTATAATAGTCAATTTTATAATTCACAAACTGTTTCTTAAAACATGAAAATTAAATCTGCTGAATTTGTAATAAGTAACTCATTAGTTACCAAGTGCCCGAAAGATCGTTTGCCTGAGTATGCTTTTATTGGACGCTCTAATGTTGGTAAATCATCATTAATCAACATGCTAACAAACAAAAAAAGTTTAGCAAAAACTTCTGGAAGACCTGGTAAAACGCAACTGATTAATCATTTCATCATCAACAAGGAATGGTTTTTAGTAGATTTACCTGGTTATGGTTATGCACGTGTTTCTAAGAAATCAAAAAAGACATTTCAAAAATTCATTACTGATTATTTTGAGAAACGTGAGCAAATGGTTTGTGCTTTTGTTTTAGTTGATAGCAGACATGAACCTCAAAAAGTAGATTTGGAATTTATGGAATGGCTTGGTAGAAATCAAGTGCCATTTAATATAATTTTCACCAAGGCAGACAAATTAAAACCAGAAGCTTTAAAAAGAAATATTGTACGATACCAAGAGATATTATTAGAAACCTGGGAGGAGTTCCCTCAGTACTTTGTTACCTCATCAAGTAATTACTCGGGTAAGGATGACTTATTAGCTTATATTCAAAGTATTAATGAATCCATGGAAGAATAGTATTTATAACGCTTTAAATTTAATTTCGTAAACGGTCCCATTATCATCCAATCGTTTCACTGTTCCTTTTAATTGCCTTACAAAAGACTTAATCAGTTTTGCCCCCATATTCTCTGGGCCTTTAGCGACCCCCATACCAATACCATCGTCATTCACTTGTAATCTATATTCTTTTCTAGCCTTTGTTTTTTTAAGTAATACAGTGATCATTCCCTTATCCCTTCCCACAAACGCATGTTTTAATGAGTTAATTACTAACTCATTAATAATTAACCCTAACGGAATTAAGGTATCCATATTAAACTCAAACGGATCAATATCTAACCTCAAACTAATATCTTTATCCAATTTATATGCTACCACCAAATCCCTAATCAACTTTTCAAAATGTTTTTTAGTTTCAATTTTATTTAAACTATCTGTTTTATACATTTCCTCATGTAAACTTGACATAGATAGTATACGACTTTGAACCTTCTTAAACACCTCTACAGTTTTCATGTCATCCATAGTTGATGACTGCATTCTTAGTAAACTATTTACAATCTGTAAATTATTTTTTACACGATGATGAATTTCCTTAAGCATTGTTGTTTTTAACTCGTTTTGCTTTTTAAAATGTTGAAGATTAATTTGACCTATCCTAATTCTAAGCACTATATATATTATTGCTAAAACCCCTAATATACTTAAAAAATAAAACCAATTGGTCCCCCAAAACGGAGGAGATATCTCTATTTTTAATTCTTTAGAAACCTTGTTCCATACCTGGTCTTTATTTGCAGACCTTGCTTTAAACACATATTTTCCAGGATCCAAATTCGTATAAGTAGCCTTACGGTTTCTTGAATTTACTGATACCCAATTTTCGTCAAACCCTTCTAACTTATATTCAAAAACATTTCTTTTTGGATTTATATAATGTGATGCGGCAAACTCTATAGAAAAAACACTATGCGTATGTGACAACTTTATTTTTTCTGTCTCATTGATGTCCTTATCTAAAATAACGTTTGAGTCACCGGATATACCAAGTTCAGAAAGCTTTTTTTTTGGTTTAACTATAGTATTAAAAATTAAAAAATCCGTGAGTACTACCTCTGGAAGCACTTGATTTTCATCAATTTTATTAGGATAAAAAGCATTAAACCCTTCATTTCCCCCAAAATACATTCTTCCCGTTTTACTTTTATAAAAAGCACCTTGATTAAATTCATTACCCTGAACTCCATCATTTTCATCATAATTCTTAAATATTTCCGTGGTCGGATCAAATTTTGACAACCCATTATTTGTACTTACCCATATTTTATTTTCATTATCAATTAACAAATTATAAATCCCATTATTCAACAATCCATTTTTTGTCGTATAATAACTACTCTCTTCAGTATCAATATTAAATTTATTCAAACCTCCTCCATAAGTAGCTAACCACAATACATTTCCTTTTCCCTCTTGAATACTATATACTTTATTATGAGATATCGATTGCTCATCTCCTTCCCTATACTGATAGCGTTTAATTTCATTTTTATTAATATCAAATCTTAACATACCTTGTTTGGAACCTAGCCACAATACTGAGTCTTTTTTAAAGATTTCTGTTATATTAATTTTAGTTGTTTCTAATCCTGGAATATTGTTAAGTACATTTTTTGGAATTCTTTTTTCAGGATCCACAATTGCCTCCATATCAAACTCAAGTAAACCTTGATCAAAAACTCCTACCCACATTTTATTTATGTCTGTATTTTCAAGAAATCTAAGTATCCGCTCTTTTGAATATATGTGAATGAACTTCTGTTCACTATTAGCATCAAAAATTTGAGTAACCATTTGAGCTTTTAATACACTTATCCCCTCGTCTGTCCCAATCCATAAATTCCCGAAAGAATCTTCATATAAAGCACCTACAAACTCTTGTACGATTCCTTTGTTTTTAATAGCGTTTACACCATAAAACTTAATTTCTCCTGACTTTTCGTTTATAACATATAACCCATGATTAGTTCCCCACCATATATTTTTATTCCTATCTTCTAATACCGCCCATACACTTTTATCATTTGGATTTTTAATATTCTCACCAGGTGTTTTAAAATAATTAAAGTTTTTTGAAAATGGATTAAACCTATTAATTCCAGAACCAAAAGTTCCAACCCAAATTGCCCCTGATTTATCCTGAAAAATTGACGTTACTATGTTATTAGACAAACTTTTGGAATCAGCAATATTTTGCTTGTAATGATCAAAAGCACCTGTTCTTTCATCAAACTTATTAAGACCGTCAACAGTTCCTATCCAAATAACACCTTGGTCATCTTGTAATATTGAAGTAATAATATTATTAGATAAACTTTTTGAATTATTAGAATCATGCGTATAAACACTAATTTCATGAGTGTCATAATTATAAACATACATACCTGAACCCGAACCAATAAGCAACTTTCCAGAAACTGTTTGGAACATCCCAAAATTATAATGTGGGTTTATTATTTTTTCAGATATCGATAACTGTATTACTTTTTGAAAAACTTTAGTAGTCAAATCCATTCGATAAACAGCATCTATCGTTTTAACCCATAAACTATTATTAGTATCAATATATAATTTCTGAATTCTATTTTTATTTTCACTATACGAACTAGAAAACGCCGGATAAAATCGTTTAAAAGTTCCTGTTTTTGGATTAAACTTATTTAAACCATCATCTGTACCTATCCATAAAAACCCTAATTCATCCTTAACAAGGCTATTTATTAAATTATTAGATAATGAAGTACTATCGCTTTTTATATTAACATATCGGTCTATATTATTATTTAACAGGTTAAATTTATTTAAACCTTCATCAGTACCTATCCAAATTACCTCCTTGTTCTCTTGTAAAAAACAAGTAATAATATTATCACTTAAGCTACTAGGATTGTCCGGTGTTTTATAATACGTTTTAAACTGATAGCCGTCAAACCTATTTAACCCATCATGAGTACCAATCCAAATAAATCCTGATTCATCTTGATCAATAAAATTGGTTACTAAGTGAGATAGTCCATCCTCTACAGAAATACGGGTGAATTTAATATCAGTTTCTTGAGAAAAAAGTTGGGCCGAAGTAACTAACAACAAGAATAGTACAACAGGGATGTTGCATATGAAATTTCGATTTATATCGCTAACATTACTCATTTTAAACTGATAGGTAAGCACCTATAACAAATTAAGTCAGCAGTAGTAAATGGGTAATATAAATTTACAAAAAATATTTAAGACCTGAACAGTTTTTGCCCGTTAACAAACATCCAATACAAAACGAGCCGAATACATTTTGTACTCGGCTCGTTCTATATTTTTTATTCTAAATTTAAACTAGGGAAAGGCTATTTTTTTAGCTCTAACTTTTCTGCAAAATAATCACAGAAGTCTTTCATGGTTAATGCCATTTTTTCATCTTGAGTAGCTCGCTGATAGCTTTCTGACATGCTTACTAGAGTTTGATGAAAGAAAATTTTCATTTGATCAACCGGCATGTCCTTAGTCCACAAATCAATACGTAGCGATTCTTGCTTGTCCGCATCCCATACAGACAACATCATTGCCTTGGAATCTTGATTTTCTACCCCACCATCCGCTGCAGTAAAGCTTAGTTTTTCAGGAACTCTATTTTCATCAAGTTCTATAGATAATTTTATTTCAGAAGTTAACTTTGCCATTACTTTGCAGGTTTATATTTTGATTTTTTATACAATTCCTCACCACTTATTGTGGAAAGCTCGTGCAAAGATACATCATTCTTTTCCATAAATTGCTTTACAATTTGCCATCCTAAATAGCGTCCTACCATTCCTGGTGATTCATTATCCAATTCTAAGTAAAACTTCGAAAAGGGTGCTTGGGCTATAAATCTGTTTGATAAAGAGGTATCCGTACTAAACAACATGTCCCTATCAACAAAGTAACTCCATATTTCTGATTCATTCAATTGTGCCCATGCAAACTCTTCTTCTGAATATCCTATTCTTGAAGCTTCCGTTTTAAACGGCATAAATAAATCTTTTAAATATAATATTTTCCCAAAAGAAATCATTTGATCTATAAACCTGCGCTGTTTTCCTAGAGTAATATACTTTTTAGCATATACTTCCGCTACATCAGAAATCATTTGCTCCTTTTTTAAATTTGCTGCAATAAATACTGGAATACCTTGATAGAATTTATGATCCGCCCCCAAATAACAATCAATCCCGATAAGCAAAATATTGTTCTGTAACAAAACTTTACTTCTATACTTTACCCCAGGAGTTAAGGCTACTACTTCAGGATTTTCAAATTCTGGATAGTAATGTTTTATATGTTTAAACAATAATTCCAAATCTGCTTCTTCAGCTTGAAAATCAGGAAATACTTTAGATGATTCTTCTAATAATTCTATTTCTAAGGTATCTTGCTTTTTTACCGTCCACAAACTATCAATATTCATAAAACTACGCGGCGCAAAATACGGATACTTCTTTTTTAAATTTTCAAACGAAGATGCATCGGTATTATAAAAATCTTGATCAAATCGTCTAACCGAAACTTCCATGTCAATTTCAGCAATTTCATCAGGAGTTTTATATTCCTCATTACAAGAAATTAATAGTAATAAAAAAGCTGCAAGTACTATTTTGTAATTCATATTTATCAATGATTTTATACAATAACGAAAAAACTATCAAAAAAATTTTAATCTTTTAAGAAATAAAATTATTTTCGAGTAATACTATTTACAATTAAATTTCCCGAGTATAAAATGTTCTTTTTTACTTTCTATTTCATTAAAAAATAAAACCGTAACTAAGGCTATGCTTTAATTTTTTAATTTGTACAAAGAAAAAAACCTCCACTTTCTACTCCCGAAAAACTCAATAACAAATAGTATAGCAAATTTAAACAATAGATTGTATCCTAAATAACAATCCTAAAAATATTCCTTATGCAGACAGAAAAAGTTATAGATCATATTGTAAGTTGGTTAAAGGATTACGCAACAAAAGCTGGTGTAAACGGGTTTGTAATTGGTGTTTCTGGAGGTATTGACTCTGCAGTAACCTCAACATTATGCGCTAAAACTGGTTTTCCTGTTTTGTGTATTGAAATGCCTATTCACCAAGCCGCTAGTCATGTTACAAGAGCCCAAGAACATATTACAGATTTAAAAAACAGATTTGACAAAGTAACCGATACCAGAGCTGATTTAACTCCTGTTTTTGAAGAGTTTAAAACTGAAGTTTCTTTAGAAGGAAAACAAGAAATTGTTGATATGGCACTTGCAAATACCAGAGCTCGTTTGCGAATGACCACGCTATATCACTATGCTGGTTTATTAGGAAGGCTGGTTGCTGGCACAGGAAATAAAGTAGAAGATTTTGGTGTGGGTTTCTATACCAAACACGGTGATGGTGGAGTAGACTTAAGTCCGATAGCAGATTTAATGAAATCCGAAGTGTACCAAATTGCAGCTGCTTTAAACATTTCAGAAAGCATTATGGTAGCTAAACCTTCTGACGGTTTATTTGGAGACGACAGAAGTGACGAAGATCAAATTGGTGCAAATTATGACGAGTTGGAATGGGCTATGAAAATGAAAGACGCTGGTAAAGTGGATACTGATTTTTCAGGAAGAGAATTAGAGGTATTTAAAATTTACTCTAGCTACAACAGAAGAAACAAACATAAAATGGATCCGATTCCTGTGTGTTTGATTCCTACGGAGTTGATGTAAGGTGAAGTGAAGTATCAGTGAATCGCTGCAGTTGGTATGAGTGTTACTATTTTTGATTATAAAACTACAATACCCTGTTCAATTTCTCTGAAAGCACCTTTTTAAGCACCATATAATCCATTACTTCTTGAATAACATCCGAGTTAGTTATGTCAATAGAGACGGTACTTTTTAATTCATCTATTTTTTTTGTTACTAGAAAACGCCTTAAGGATAGTATGTTTTCATTTACAAATCGACCAATTAAATCGAATTTTTTAGCTGGGAAAATATTTTGACGTTCCCAATCATCCAATGAATATCGCTCTTCATTCATTAAAATAGAAGTTATTTCAGTAGCCAAAACTGGATCTAACAAATTAATAAATGTATCTATTTGGAGTAAATTATCACTTTGAAGTTTTTCAATTATCTTATAATACAATACTTGAAATAACTCATTTGCAAATTCTACCTCATCCTCCTGTAAACTCAAGAATATTTTTTGATATACGCTATTGGTTTCAATCTCCATGTCCAGCTCTAAATCACCCGCATCGTTTTCCTTTAAATAGTACTCTTCAAAATCGGCCTCAACTGTTGCATACAGAAGTAACATTTCTATTACTTTTCGCTCTAATAAATATTGTTCGTCTACCTTTTTTACTGGTTCAGAAACTTTATGAACGACATTAAATTGCTTCCCATCCTGTTTCGTACTCTTTTTTGAATCCTTTGTTGCTGTATTTGTAAGCTGGGCTAATGTGGAAAACAATACTTGCTCAGAAATATCCATGATGCGTGCACATTCTTTAATGTACAGCTCCCGCTTTATATTATCGGGTATTTTTGAAATACTGGTAATAATATCTCTTATGGTATCTGCTTTTTTCACAGGATCATTCTGTGCTTCTTCACTTAATACTCCTGCTTTAAAGGCTATAAAATCTTTTGAATTTTCTTCTAAATACAACACCAATTCTTCATATGGTGTTTTTTTAGCGAAGGAATCAGGATCTTCTCCTTCAGGGAATGTGCAAATACGCACATTCATTCCTTGTTCTAAAATTAAATCCACCCCACGCAATGATGCACGCATTCCAGCCGCATCACCATCAAAAAGAATTGTAA
>Ga0209291_1000658_pt1 | contig 32551 bp, 25 predicted proteins | sample GOMGulsemesocosm_FD_184633 | JGI IMG/M metagenome (GOLD analysis project Ga0209291, IMG submission 184633) | Methane-oxidizing microbial communities from mesocosms in the Gulf of Mexico - GOM9B Gulf of Mexico (SPAdes) (version 2) | ecosystem: Environmental > Aquatic > Marine > Cold seeps...
TTAAGTACACGGGTCAGAGCAAAGTAATAATTAGCTAAAGCATTGGCAAATCGAGGCAGGGTATCTGGAATTTTCTTGCCTGTTTTGTCTACTAAGACTAGCTGGCGAACCACCTTTTTACTTAAGCGTTGGCGTTGGCTGGGGCGTGTACACAAGGCCTATTCAAAAATACCGCGGCAGAGTTTTGTGACCGCCTCATTTTAGTGGACCAAGGACAGATAATTGCGGAAGGGAAACCTAATGATGTTTTGACAAAAGAGAACATCCATCGTTTGTATCACGATCTCGTTATGGTATCTCAGCATACTGAAACAGGAAACACCATCGTCTTACCGTATAAAAAGTAATGTGATCTTAGAGTCAAATTGATAAGAATATTTGATTTTATTGCTTTGAATATGTGAGGCAAGGCTTTTATTCTTGTTTGTTTTATATATAATAACGAAAATGTCCTTGTAGCTCAGCTGGATAGAGCAAGCGCCTCCTAAGCGCTAGGTCGGAAGTTCGAATCTTCTCTGGGACACCAATTTCAAACGAATAGCACCTATGCATATAGGACCCATACGCACAAATGCACGTATGGTTCGCTTCAGTTCTTAATCGTCATTATCAGCGGTGACAACTTAATTATTATATTTTAACTATCACATCTTCCATCGCTAAACGTGATTTTGGTGGGGCAATATTGTAATCATTTTCAGCATCTCGATAACCAATCGCCAGTGCCACATCACTAACGTAACCATCTAGTTCTACAGCAAACTCTTTACTGATTAATTCGCTATCAATTCCTTCCATTGGCGTTGAATCAATATTCAGGCGTGCTAGCGTATGCATTGTATTACCTAACGCAAGATAGGTTTGTGCTTTAGTCCATGCTGCTGTGTCGCCACTTTCATCTGTATTTAGCTCAACAAAAGCAAATGCGCCAAATGCACTTTCTTTGTCTTCTGGTTTAGTGCGTTTATCTGCAATACCTTTATCGATCACGGCTTCATAGTTTGCACGGGTATACGCTGGGTTATGGGCAAAAACTATAATGTGCGATGCACTAAAAACATGTGGTTGGTTAAACTGAAATTTATTGGCAAAGGTATTATGCATGCGTTGTTTTGCTTCATCGCTTTCTATCACAATAAACTTCCAAGGTTGAGAGTTAATTGATGATGCAGATAAACGCATTGCTTCCATAATCACGGCGAGTTGGTCTTGCGATATTTTTTTTGATGAATCAAATTTTTTGGTTGTGTAACGATTGCTAAGATCTTTGATAATTTGGTGAGTCATGGATAAACCTTATTGATAAATGGGCACTGTTGATTTGTACTTACTAATAGCGTAAGTCTGAACATTGATGAATGTATGTTGCTTATGCGATTTTCGTTATTTCATTTAATGTGAAACTTGCGACAGCCCCTTCGGTTGTTTGCACATACATTTTTAAATGTGGGCTATTGAGGTGTTTTTGCAATAATTCATGACTCGCCCAATTCTCAACGAAAGTAAATAGCGCTGGGTTGTTATTGTCTTGATGCAAGTCGTATTGGATGCAGCCTTCTTCAAGTCGTGTCGGCTCAATCAATTTTAATAGCTCTGTTTTTACGAACTTAATTTTATCTGCTTTAGCTTCGATGTTTGCAACAATAGTGAGTGTACTTGTCATATTTTCGTTACCTTTCATTGGCCGTGCACTGAGTGAGGACATTATCTCTGATTATTGCTATTCTAAAAAGACGGTAATATAACTTATAGTTTCAAAAAATATTTGATAATGAACATTCAAGACCTCATTCTTTTTGTGCGTACGGCGCAAACATGCAATATCACCGCATCAGCACTGCAGTTAGAGATGACACCTGCAGCGGCGAGTGCTGCGTTAAAACGCTTAGAGAAGCAACTCGGCGTTCAACTTTTTATTCGCTCGACACGTAAGTTACGTATCACTGCCGAAGGTGAACGCTATTTAGTACATTGCACTGAGGCTTTAGGGGCATTAGAGAAAGGTAAAGCCTCATTAAATGAAATGCAGGGTAAAATTGCCGGTGAAATACGTTTATCCGCGTCATCTGATCTAGGGCGTAATATTGTTTTACCTTGGATCGATGAAGTGATGGACGCTTATCCCGAACTATCTATTCAGTTCAATGTTGGCGATAACCTGGCTGACTTTTATCATGACAAAGTTGATATGGCACTGCGTTATGGCGAGCCCGAGGATTCCTCGTTGGTGGCCTTTCTGATTGCGAAAATAGATCGCGTCGTCTGTGCATCACCTGCCTATTTAGCGCAATATGGTGAACCTAATCATCCTAACGAATTATCACAACATAACTGCTTGCTCTATCGTTTTGGTGAGCGTGTTTATGATACTTGGCCATTTGTTGATAGTACTGGAAACAGTACTGGAAAAAATAGCGATAAATACAAGGTGAAAGTGACCGGTAACCGATTAAGTAACGATGCTGATGTCGTCCATCGTTGGGTTGTCGCGGGCAAGGGGATTACGATGAAGTCGCGGTTAGATATGGCGGCCGACTTACGCTCGGGTCATGTTGTTGAACTATTGAGTGATTTTAATTCGCCACCTATTAATTTATGGCTAATTTGTCCTAACCGTACACAAGTCACCCCTGCGATGTTGATGTTGCGCGATCTGTTACGCAATAAGTGTGAGGCTGAATTAAGTTAGCTCTGTTTGGTGCTACATCTCGCTAGTTAGGTATGCTAAAGTGATTTCATCTATATTTTGTTAATCAAGCTGTATAACAAGGACTTTTATGACTATTGGTGTTGGTGGTTCAACTGCGGAATTAGAATTAGCTAAACTGGCTGATATGACTGCAGACGTTAAAGCGATCTCGTTACAAGAATTTAATGAACGTATTGAAAGCGCACAAGCAATCATGCAGCGTGAAGGCATAAAAGCTGTATATCTAAATGCGGGTACAAACTTATATTACTTCACTGGTATGCGTTGGGGCGTTGGTGAGCGTATGGTTGGTGCAATTTTACCGGCACAAGGTAAGTTACAGTTTATCGCGCCACGCTTTGAGCAAGATACCATTAATGAATTTATGCAGGTACAAGGCCCACTGCATTGCTGGCATGAACATGAAAGTCCAGCACAATTATTTGGTGAAATCCTAGCTAAACTTGATATTACTGACGGCATTGTTGGTATTGATGAAGCGACCGCTTTCTTTATGTTTAACAATATTCGTCATGCGTACCCGCAGTTTGAATATATTGATGCGAAGGTTGTGACAGCTGGTTGCCGTCAGCAAAAATCAGATACCGAGATTGCTTTATTACAACGTGCTAAAGACATGACGTTAGAAGTACATAAAGCGGCGGCCCGTATTTTACGTTTAGATATTTGTACGACGGAAGTGGAAGAATTCATTCATCAAGCACATAAAGTGGTTGGTGCGCCAAAAGGTTCTTATTTCTGTATCGTATTATTTGGTAAAGCCAGCTCGTTCCCGCACGGTGTTAAAGATGCACAATTCTTGAAACAAGATGATGTGGTATTGATTGATACTGGTTGCCAGTTACACGGTTATAATTCTGACATCACCCGTACTTATGTATTTGGTGAAGCAAGTGACGAAGTACGCGCAGCTTGGTTGAGTGAAAAGAATGCACAACAAGCCGCGTTTGATGCAGCGCAGATTAATGTTGCTTGTCAGGATGTCGATGCCGCCGCTCGTGTTTCGCTGGAAGCAGATGGCTTTGGACCGGGTTATGATTTACCAGGGCTACCGCACCGTACTGGTCACGGTATTGGTTTAGATATTCATGAATGGCCATATTTAGTGGGTAACGACACCACGCCATTGGCGAAAGGTATGTGTTTCAGCAATGAACCTATGTTAGTGATCCCGGGTAAGTTTGGTATTCGTTTGGAAGATCATTTTTATATGACTAATGCGGGACCTGAATGGTTTACACAACCATCACATTCGATTGATGACCCATTTGGTTATGAAGTGTAATTTGTTATACCTATGATTCATAGACTTGCTCATTGATGAGTGAGTCTAGTATGTTTTTTTAAGCCACATCAATGCTAATGAACCTCGCTCTATTTTTCTAAAGATAGTACGGGATAGTTAGGTTATCTTCTCGCCTTATCTTCATTTTAAACCTATCGTGACACACTGTCACTAAAATAATTTTGAGAAAGAAGTTTTAATGAGCAGTATCATAAAAATACGAGTACTCAGTTTGAGGTATCGATAAGGTGGGTAATAATGCCAATTCATAAAAATAATAAAATAATAAATAAAACAATGAATTGGGAAAAATACAATCATGAAAAAACAACATTTTATCTTGTTAGGATTAACACCACTCGTATTTTCAGTACAGAGTGCCACGTTGGTCAACGTTAACGACGTTAACATTACTTCACTATTAAATCCCTCTACTGCTAGAGGAGCAATCCCCGAGTACAGCTTTACCGAACAAAACCACGCCCAACTACAAGGAAAAGAATGGGTTCGCCATCAACAGCGTTACCGTGGTATTCCTGTATATGGACAATCCGTCGTATCATTGAAAGATCAAAATGGTGTGGTTCAACCTATTGCGGGTAAAGTGGTGCAAGGTATTGGTCAAGACATATCTTCAATGTTACCGTTCATCAACAAAGAACAAGCGATTACTCTTGCCAAAGCATCACAGCAAGCTGTTCAAAGCGCAACTATGCCAGCACGTACTGATGCAGAGTCTGCGGACCTAATGATTGTCATGGATGATCAAAATACTGCAAAATTGGTCTATCGCGTGTCTTATGTGACAGTGGAAGGCATCAAGCCGTCAAGGCCAATTACCTTTGTAGACGCTAAAGATGGTCGAATTCTAGACCGTTGGGACGGTATTGCGTTTAGGCAAGCAGAGGGGCCTGGAGGTAACCAAAAAAGTGGCCGTTATTATTTTGGTAATAACACTAAATTTGGCAGCTTTGAAGTCAATGACTCCTGCCAGATGGACAGCCCTAATGTTGTCACGTACGACATGAATAGTAGTCAGTGGGGTGGGCGTATTCACCAATTTACCTGTCCGGTAAACACCACTCGTTCAGCCAATGGTGCCTATGCGCCAATGAATGATGCACAATACTTTGGTCAACGTGTGTTTGACATGTACCGCGAGTGGCTAAATAGCCGTCCGATTCGTCAAAAGCTCACTATGCGTGTTCACTATGGTAATAATTATGGCAACGCTTTTTGGGACGGTCAGCAAATGACCTTTGGTGATGGTGGTTCGTATATGTACCCACTAGCGACATGGGATGTGATCGCCCACGAAGTCAGTCATGGTTATACCGAACAAAACTCTAATTTAGAGTATCGTGGCATGTCTGGTGGGATGAACGAATCCTTTTCTGATGTCGCAGCTGCAGCTTTGAGCTATTTCATCCACGGTTCTTTCAACTGGAAAATGGGCGAGCACGTAATGAAGCATTCAGAAGCGATGCGCTTCTTCATTAATCCTTCAGATGATGGTGCGTCTATTGGTCACATCAGCCAGTATTATAATGGCATTGATGTTCACAACAGCTCGGGCATCTTTAACAAAGCATTTTACCATCTAGCTACCAGCCAAGAGTGGGATATCAAGAAAGCTTTCTTAGTCTATGCAACAGCCAATAAATTGTTTTGGCAGCCGCGCTCTACCTTTCAACAAGGTGCTGACGGTGTTTGCCAGGCTGCTGCGCAACTAGGTTATGAAACCCAATCTGTTATGAATGCATTCCAACAAGTTGGTATCACGGTACAAGAGTGTGGAGGGTCTTTACCAACACCGGATCCAACACCAAACCCACCGACACCAAGTGATGAAACTGCCTTGGTACTAAATCAGCAGATCAGGATTCAAGGACGTTACGGTGAAAATTTACGATACGTATTGAACAATGCGCCATCACAGGGCTATGTCAATATTGAGACGATGGGTGGGCAAGGTGATATCGATGTTTTTATTGCCATTGATCGCCAACCTACGCAGAACGACTACGATTGTGCCTCTCAAAATGAGGGTAACTTTGAAAGCTGCCTGTTCTTGGATTTCCCAGCCAGTCGCTATCATGTGTTGATCGTGAGTAAGTCGGATTTTTCTGATGTCGGCTTGATGATTTCAGGGGATTACCAGCAGCAACCTCCAACGCCGCAACCAGAAGACCACTGTGCTTATGTACCTGAATGGAGCCCGTATTATACTTATTATTACGGTGAGATTGTACAGTCTAATGGTTATATGTTCACCGCTATTCAAGCATCAACTACCATGGACCCTTTCTATTACCCTAGCGTATGGCAGTATCTTCAACCTTGCCAGTAGAAGCACGTTTGGTTGAGTGATAGCTAAAAACACGGTAATGAATGTCATTAAGATAATATGAAAAAGCCCGCTAAGATTAGTCTTAGCGGGCTTTTTTGTTTTCAACGGTATGAATTATTTGCTGTTAGCAACATGTGTTGCAATCACATCCATCAGCGTTGGTGAAAGGCAGTCATAAGGTTCAAGACCTAATGCATTCAAACGCGATCTGATTGCTGTCATGTCTTTTGGATCTGTACCTGTTTCAATGATAGATGAAACAAAGGCGGCAAACTCAGGTGCAGACCAACCTTTATCGGCAGATAGCTCTGTGTGAACAAAGTCGAGACCAAAGAATGGGTGTGTTCTATCTTCAATACGACCGTACATGTGAACACCACAAACATTACAGGCAAAACGTTGGATAGTTGCAGTATTATCAACAACTTTTAGTTTTGAACGGTTGTTTGTTACGCTTAACTTATCTTTTGACACAACGGCAACTTGTGAGAACAGTGCGCCTTTGGGTTTCCAACATTTTGAACAACCACATGCATGGTTATGCGCTGTCTGGCTGTCAATTTTTACAGTTACAGGGTTACTGCTACAGTGACACTGTAATGTGCCCCCATTAAAGTTATTCGCTGTTGGCGTAATGCCCTTATCCATTGCTGGATGAATCTTTATGTTACTTGTTGTGCAAAATGTTTTTTTACATTTGCTTATAATTTTATTTATCATATTCAATTCCAATTAGTTTGATGCAGGTGCAAATGATGCGTCAGCGTTTCTGTGTGCTGTGTAGATAGCTTCGCCATCACTTTCTGCATCAAAAATCACGACTGTATATGGTGAGAACAGCAGCACATCGCCAACTTCAGCAACGTATTTGTTGTTATCGGTATCACGAACTACGATCTTACCTTTAGTGATAATTTTGTATTCTACTGAGTCATAAGCGTATTCAAATTCAACACCGGGCTCCATTGTAAAGTGACCAATCGTTAATGCGTTGCTATTGTTAGTTACAGCAACTTCAGCCATGTCACTTTTGAGGCCTTCAACGTCAAGTAATTTGCTTAAGTCATTTAATTTGAATGAACCTGACTTTAAAAGAAAAATACCTGGCTTGTTTGTTAATGTAGACATTTCATATCCTTTAGTTAATCAAGTCACATACGTGCTGATTATTGAGTTTGGAAAGTTGTTTCTGTTTCGATGAGGGGCATTCTACATTTGGCTAGGGACAAAACAATACACTGAAATGGTAAAAGATTATTACCTTAAAGGTAATAATTGAAGTTTAAGTTGCTGTTATTTTTTTTATTGTTGTTTATTTTAAAGCGTAATACCCCTTTAGATTTAGAAATATCATCACAGAAACATCACAGTGAAATACAAAGGTAAATATTGTTAATAATTGTATTTTGTGTTTTTAATATATTACATCGTAATTTAAAGTTTATATTCAATGTAATGTTAAAATATTGTAATTTAATAACTGTGCTGTGATTAAATACTATTTCAATATTTTCATTTTAAAGTAACTTAAATGACTAGTGTTACTGCTCTATATTTTAGCCTGTTATAGTTAATTATTGTTGTTTTTAAAACGATTTGGTTAAAGTGTAATGCATGTGATCTTATTTTAATTTATTAAATCTCATGATTTTAAATAATATTACAACGTGGTTAAATTTGATGGGTTAGTGACCTTTTGTCTTGTAAGTCGTTGATTTGAAGGGTTGTTGGTTTCTTGTTGTGTTGTTTTGTTATTTGTTTTTAAGTACGGCTTTAATTACCTCTCATCTTTTCAAACTATTTTAATTTATATTGTCCTATCCCATTGTGGATATTTAACTTACCCCCCTTACATCCCTTACACGCCCTTACTATAAGTTTATTTACAACGAATCATCCTGTTGGAACAATGGTTGTAATTTAAATATGTAAGAACATATATGTTATTCAATCAAACATTACATGAGTTACTTTTATTACCAATTGATGGCGATCAATTTTGTGGGGTTTATTTAAAATCCGACAAACAAAAATTCAGACCGCTTAGAAATGAATTTAATGTTGCACAAACATCTCTGCGTCAATTAATGCAGACACCAGACCCCGCAGAAATGGATAGTTTACAAGATGCCAACATTGAACACTGGCATTCGTTATCAAGCAGTTTGATTGAAATATTTAAAACGACATCTAAAGACATTGAGCTAGCGGGTTGGATGCTAGCGGCTCAGATAGTCATTGACCCTGCATTAAATGGGTTGCGTGAAGTAAGTCAATGGTTACAAGCACTTGTTGAGGGGCATTGGGACGAGGTTCATCCGATACTCCCTGACAATAAAATAAAGTCAGAAAGTGACAAATTAAAAGAAATTAATGCATTTAAAGTGAAGGGCTTTGTACAACTAGTCGGTGAAAGTGAAGACAGCAGCTTAGTGTATTCACCTTTCTTAATGTTACCGCTAATTGGAGACTTAAATTATTCGCGTTATTTAAGTGAAGAACGTAAAGGCGGTTTACCTGAGTTACGCCAACAGTACCAAAATGTGGCGATGGGTGAACGGGCTAAAGTGACTAGCTTAATGCAAAATTTAGTATTGATACGTGATGCCATGCGTGCAGTCGAAGCACATGTTGCTAACGTATGTAAGCAACATTTATTACCTCAACCTGGATTTAAATTTGTGGTCGGGCTGATCACTAAAATATTGAAAGCGATGGAGTATGTATCAGGCTTAAAGAGTAAAGATACACAGGTAACTAAGGCTGAAGGTCTGCCTGAAACGAATGAGTCGAGTCATGTTGATGGCGGCGAAAAAAATATGCAAGTTAAAGAAGATAGTATTACTGATCACGCTTTGTTAGATGGTTTACCTGTTAATAATCAAGAGTTCAATCGCGATGATGCATTTCATCAACTACGAACGTTAGCTGAATTTTTTAGGAAAGTAGAACCACATAGCCCGGTATCTTATTTGTTAGAAAAAGCAATTCGCTGGGGCTACTTATCGCTTCCTGAGTTGATGTCGGAGCTGTTATTAAATCAAGAGGATACGATTAAACAAGTATTTCATCTGTCAGCTCTTGATGAGAATGGGGATACGAATGTTATTCAGCCAACGCACAAAAAAATGTTACCGCTATCAGATGTGGATGAATCTATGTCTGTGCAGCACAACAACACAAGAGCGGTTAGTGCAACAACGAGTCACTCTGTTTTGAACAATGTAACTGCTGTCTCTGTAGAAAAAACTCAAGAAAAACCAGTATCTACCTCGAGCAGTAATTCTCTCTGGTAATTGGTTTTCAACCCTAAGTAAAAATAAGTGAGGAATATCATGGCTAGTATATATATGAGAATTGATGGCGTTAAAGTTAATGGTGGCGCAACAGTTGAAGGTTTACCACAAGATGGTTGGTTTGCTTTGAATTCATATAGCTGGGGCGCTGTGCGCCAAGTAGCAATGGACATTGGTAGCGGTAATAATGCTGACTCAGGCATGGTTGCTATGAGCGAAGTAAGTATTACAAAAGAACTTTGTGGTGCTTCTGAAGATCTTCTGTCGTTCCTATTCAGTCCAGGTGTTGAAGGTAAAGACATTGATATCGTATTTACTAAAGCTGCACGTGATGGTTCTGGTGCTGAAATTTATTACCAAGTAGGCCTGAAAAAAGCACGCCTTGTTTCATACAACCTAAGTGGCAGTGACGGTTCTCAACCGTTCGAAAGCATTTCACTTTCTTACATCCAAGTTGATAAGAAACATCGTCATGAACTTGATGGCGGTAAGCTAGAAGACGGCGGTCTTGTTTCTTATAACGTTCCACAGGGTAAGTTAATTTCTGGAACTAAATAATTTTGACCGGTGTGTTGCTTAGGCTGCGCACCGTTTTATTTTTGTTAAAATAAAAGGTAGGGAAGCATGGCTCTCAACTCACAACATAAACGTATAAGCAAAAACCGAGTCAGTATCACCTATGATGTTGAAACTAATGGCGCAACAGAAACCAAAGAATTGCCCTTTGTCGTTGGTGTTATTGGTGACTTCTCTGGTCATAAAGCTGAAAGTGATAAAATTGACCTAGAAGAACGTGAGTTCACTGGTGTTGATAAAGATAATTTTGATGCAGTGATGGGACAAATTAGCCCGTCATTGTCATATAAAGTTGACAACAAATTAGCAAATGATGATAGCCAATTTGAAGTTAACCTGAAGTTAAATTCAATGAACGACTTTCACCCTGAGCGCTTAGTTCAACAAATTGATCCCCTAAAACAATTGGTTGAAACACGTAACCAGTTAAAAGAGTTATTAAGCAAAGCGGATCGCTCTCGTGATCTAGAACGCTTATTGAAAGAAGTACTGCAAAGTACCGATTCAATTCAACATTTAGCTGAAGAGCTAGGCGTAAAAACTGGGGAGACTGAATAATGAGCACAGAACAACAAGCTGCAACAGAACAAGCCGGTGCCGCAGAAGGTGAATTAAACTTTCTAGACCGCGCGATTTCAGCAACAACACAGACACCAGCAGATACAACAAAAGAATTGTTATCTGTTCTGACTTCACAAGCGCTAGACGGTACTGTTACTTGGGATAAAAACCTAACGTTAACAATCGAAAAAGCGATTTCTGCATTAGATGTAAAAATCTCAGACCAGCTTTCAACAGTAATGCAAAACAAGGCGTTCCAAAAACTGGAAGGCACTTGGCTAGGTCTGCAAAAATTAGTTAAAAACAGTGAGCTAGGCCCAGACTTAAAAATCAAGCTTGCGGATTACACAAAAGACGAACTATTAGAACAATTTGAAGATGCGCCAGCGATTGATCGTAGCCGCTTCTTTACGATGATTTATCAAGAAGAATTTGGTACAGCTGGTGGTCAACCTTACGGTGCGTTACTTGGTGACTACGAATTCGGTTATGGCGATGAAGATGTCGCGTTAATGCGTTACATGGGCGAAGTTGCTGCAGCATCTCACGCACCATTCGTTGCTGCTGCAAATGCGAGCATGTTTGACTTTAATTCATTCGTTAACTTTAACGAAGGCAAGCCAGTTGCTGCGGGTTTTGATTCACCTGCTTATGCAAGTTGGAATGCATTCCGTGAAAGTGATGATTCGCGTTATGTTGCATTAACACTACCAAAAACAATTGCACGTCTACCATACGGTAAACAAACAGTGCCTGTTAAGTCATTCGATTTTGAAGAATTGAAACATGATGCTAATGGTAATGCTTACCCAGAGACACAAGATGATCTTGTGTGGAGTAATGCTGCGTTTGAATACGGTTTATTATTAACGCAAGCATATACACAATTTGGTTGGTGTACTGCTATCCGTGGTAATGATAATGGCGGTAAAGTTGAAAACTTACCGAACTTTACTTACTACACACCATCGGGTGATTTAGTTCAACAATGTCCATCTGAAGTAAACCTAACAGATGAACGTGAAAAAGAACTGAGTGACTTAGGTTTCTTACCGTTAGTGCATTATAAAAATACGAGCTATGCCGTATTTATGGGCGCTCAAACGGCGCATAAGCCAAAAACGTATACCGATCCTGATGCGACAGCAAATGCAGCCATTTCAGCGCGCTTGCCTTATACAATGGCAAGTAGCCGAATTGCACAGTACCTAAAAGTAATGGGTCGTGACCGTATTGGTTCTAACCTAGATCCGGATAACATTGAAAAAGAATTAAGTAACTGGCTCCACCAGTATGTTAATCCAAGTGCGATTGGCAATGAAGCAAAATCAACACATCCATTGGTTGAAGCAAAAGTAACAGTTGAAGAACAAGTGGGCCGCCCTGGTTGTTATTCTGCTGTGGCTTATTTACGTCCTTGGTTACAAATGGAAGAGTTATCATCGTCATTACGCATGGTTGCTAATATTCCAGGTTAATAGTTGATGCCCGGGGGCTCCCCCGGGTTGTTGAGGTTGTTATGAGTACATCAAATCTAACATCATCCGCCAACGTCCTGACGGATGCAGGGCTGTGGCGGATGCTGTTAAACCATGCTCAGAACGATAATCGTTCAGAATTCAAATCACAGTTAAGCAAACTGATCATGCAACTTGATGATGTCATGAGCGAGCAACTTTCTGCTGTAATGCAAGCCACTGATTTCAAAGAATTGGAAGCGCGCTGGTTAGGACTACATAGCTTAGTTTTGCTGCCTGTTTCGCAACGCCGCGTGCAGGTTAAGTTGTTAGACCTCAGCTGGGACATGGTGTCTGCCGATCTTAATCAATCTTTCAATGTCACCCGCAGTGCGTTATATCAAAAAATATACGCGAATGAACTCGATACCGCAGGCGGCCACCCATTTGGACTGTTGGTTGTTGACCATCTTATTCACTCTGACTTAGACGATGATGCTGATTTTGATGATCTGTACACACTGCAGTTATTAGGTGAATTAGGTGAACGCGCGCTGTGCCCTGTAAGTCTTGGCGTTGATCCGTATTTCTTTGGTGACGAACCCGCTCGATTAATGCCTGACCATAAGCGTATACAGCGTATTTTAAGCAGTTCAGATTTACAAAGTTGGCAGTTATTACGTTCTCATAGTGCGAGCCGTTTCTTAAATCTGGTGTTACCAGAATACCATTTAAGAAGCCCTTATCAGCATTACCAAGCCGGGTTTGTGTTTAACGAACGAGCGCTAACAGAACATGTACTGTGGGGAAATCCCGCCTATTTATTGGCTGCAAACGTGATCCGTGAATTTGACCGTATCAGTTGGTTTGGTTTTTTACGTGCCTATGATGAAAGCGGGCGTTACGGCGCAATAGTGCAAGTGGGTAATGGTCAGCAAGATCCATTGTTATCACGGATTGATCTGTTTAGTGAAGATGATGATTTTTGGTCTGCACAAGGGTTTGTTCCTTTATCAAGTGTCTATCTTAGCGGTCAAAAAGGCATTTTCAGTAATCAGTCCGTGTGGAAGGCAACGACTGAAACTGAAAAAATGAGTGGTATGTTACAGACAAATCTTATGGCCTGTCGTTTTGGTCATTACATTAAAGCGCAGATCCGCGACCAAATCGGCAGCTTTGATAGCCCGTCTACATGTCAGCGTTCGTTAGAAAAGTGGTTAAACCAATATATCAGTGGCGTTGATTTTGGTGATGAGTCAATCATGGCCCGTTATCCTCTTAAACGCGCTGATGTTAATTTTACGCAAGACCTGCTTGACCCAACAAAATACAGTTGCCAAATAAACCTACAGCCGCAATATCAATATGAAATGTTAGACACACACATTGTTCTGCTTACCGACGTGCCCGCAACAAAATTAGGGGACCAATAATCATGAGCTTATTTGCAAAAATGAAAGGTGATTGGACGGCGAATATTGATGATCTTCGCGATGCCATTATTGAAAATATCGCGTCATTGCTTTCCGCTAAAGCGCCCATTTGGGGTGGCGATGATATTGCCAAATATACTGCTGAATCTATCGTTTTACTGGGCATGAGCCATGCGGTGAGGGGGCAGAACAGAGCTAATAGTGAACATATTTTACAAAATGTTAAGCAGTTAATTACGACATTCGAACCCCGCCTCAAGGATCTTAATGTTGAGTTGGAAGAAGAATCTGTCGTTACCAATAAACTGAAATTTAGAATCGAAGGCGTGATCGTCAGTGAGTTTGGTGAAGAGCTTGTTGTTTTTGATTCAAGCTTAGACTTCACCACAAGCAGTGTCGATGTAAGGAAAACTAACTTTGTCTGAATCATTACTAAGTTATTTTGAACAAGAGTTAGCATTTATTCGCCAAGACGCAGGTAACTTTGCTCAACGTCATCCTGGTGCAGCTAAGTCACTTGGGATCAGTCGCGATAGTATTGATGACCCGCAAGTGACACGTCTTATTGATAGCGTGGCCTTGTTGAATGCACGTTTACAGCAGCGTCTAGATGAGGATTATCCGCAGTTAACGGATAGCTTGTTACAACTTTTATTTCCACATTATCTACGCCCTGTTCCTGCTTATAGCATGGTGAAAATGCAGCCTCACGAAGAAGTCACTGCAAAGTACACTCTGCCTCGCGGTACGCATTTAGGACTTGATGATGTCGATACCGATACCTTGGTGTTCCGCACAACGCAAGATGTTGATTTATACCCGATCAGCTTAACAGATTGTTCAGCGTCTATTGCTCCCTTTGATATTCAGAAACCAAAAGGGGCAGAGCATGCGAAAGCTATGCTTGAACTCACATTAACAACAACAGATCCAACGATCCTGTTTTCTGATTTGGAATTGACGGAATTATCGTTATTTTTGCGTGGTGAAACACCAACAATATTGCGCCTTTACGATCATTTGTTTTCGGGGATCCAACAGATCGCCATTCAATATGATGACAGCGTTGTTTTATTAGGGGCGGACGCCCTTTTACCGGTTGGTTTTGAAGATCAAGAATTCGTCTTACCTTATAGTGTACGCAGTTTCGGTGGCTTTAAGTTATTAACCGAATTTTTTATGTTCGCAGAGCGATTCCATGCGATTAAGTTAGTGCTATCGTCTGCATTGCAACATGCCAATACCAACACACTTAAAATCCAATTTTTTTTAGACGACATGCCCGTGGAGTTAGCGCGTAGCTTAAGTGTAAATAATTTTAATTTATTCTGTTCGCCTATCATTAACTTGCAGCCAATCACCGCAGAACCATTACGTATCGATTTTAGCCAATCGCAGTATCCAATAATGCTGGATGTTGGCGGTCAGGCACAGTTGCAGTTATTTTCGGTTGATGATGTGACGGACGTGACAGAACAAAAAAACCGAAATGTACCGCCGCTATACGGTGAAAAATTTAACAGTGCTGAAATTGGATTACGCTGGCAGTTATCGCAGTCTGAAAATATGAGTGATAAGTCAGTATCGAGTGCATTGCGTGTTGCAAATTTAGACCATGGTCATGTTGATAAATCAGCACACACTTGGTTAATCTCGACAACCTGCACAAATGGTAACGCGGCGAGTCAATTGTCTACGTCTTGTGAGTTACATTGTCACGACTCTATTTCTTTACCTGCGGATTTGACCTTATTACGTCGCCCGACAAAACAAATTAACATCAATACTGGTGATCAAGGCGCATGGCCGTTATTGGCGCACTTACATTTTAACTACCAAGCCCTGTTTGGTAGCGATGATCCGGTGTCGGCATTAAAAACCATGCTGCAACTTTATAATCATAACAATAGTGCTAAAAATAGTGCTTATATCGAATCCATTCAAGGTTTGTCGCAAGCGCATGTTGTTGCGCCTGTGCGTATTTCGGGGAAAAGTTGTTTTGCTAATGGCACACGACTGAGCGTGACAATAAACCCGATGGGTCTTGCTGGTGGGGTGGAGCTACTCGCCCAATTATTGGATCGCTTTTTTGCGTATTTCTCTGGTTTTAATAGTTTTACACAAGTCGTGATATTACTTGATGGCCGAGAAGGCGAATACCGTGTTTTCCCGCGGAGGCTCGGATGCAAAAATCTATATTAGGCTCGCTACGTTGCGCGCCTTATCAGTTTGAATTACCGCAGGCAATGCAGTTAGTGAAGCACCATGCGGCTAAGTTAGGTGTGCGTCCTGAGCTTAATTTTATTACGCATTTACTGCCGTCATACCATCAATCTGACATTGTTGAAGTTCAGCAATACACTGACAATTCATGGCATTTTACGTGTGACTTGCCTGCGCTGTCTGGCAGTCAAGGGGTTATGCCTCGTTATAACTACAGTGAAGCGTTACGTGAGTCATTTGAGCAAGGTAATAGCGCATTAGTTGATTTTTTGGATGGCTTTAATAACCGTTATTTTCGCCTTTATTGTCAGACCGCAATCAAGAACAACATCGTTATCCAAGCGGAAGAAGAGCGTTTCAGCTGGAATCGTCATCACCAATCACTCACTAAGATGCTGTCTAGCCTTGCGGGTGACACGAGTATTAATACTGCATTACCACAAGGGCACCTTATTCAATACACCGGGTTAATGGGATTGAAGGTGACATGTCTAACAACACTCAAGCTCTTATTAGAGGATTACTTTGGGTATGAGTTTGAAGTAGATCATGGCGATATTGAATATCAGCCGCTACTAGAGTGCTGCTTGACACGCTTAGGGGCAGCAGGGAAAAACAACCAGTTGGGATTTGACGCATTGCTTGGAAAGAGCGCGGTTACCGCATTTCAACAACTTGACGTAAAAGTGAAACCCAATCATCACGGCTTTGAACAACTCAATCAAAACAAAATTTTGAGCTATGCCATCGACGCATTTATTCGCCATTACATGGGGTCGAATATCAAAATCAACTTAGCAATGAAAGTGGCTGGACAACAACTACCTATTTGTCAGTTAACACGAGATGCAAGTAATGGTGTGCGATTAAGCCAATCTGCGAGGTTGGCATCGACTGAAATAACACAACAGTACGTGGTTATGCCACTAAAACTAAAGTAGGACACTGCATGATTAACGTTGAATTACAAAAACTAGTGACGCGATTAACGCCAACATTAAAGAGCGCTCTCGAACTGGCCGCTGCAGATTGTATGGCTAGAACACATTTTAGTGTCGATGTTGAACACTGGTTTTATCAATTATTAAATGAGTCAAAATCTGGTTGGCAAGGCGTGTTATCGCAAAGCGGTATTGAGCGTGAACAAATTATTGATTTACTTAACCGTAACTTAAATTGTGTCGCACGTGGTAACGACAGTTCGCCATCGCTTTCACCTTCGTTGATTGAACTGCTTAAAGATTGCTGGTTATTAGCGTCGCTAAACCACAGTAACGCGTCAATTAATGGTTATCACGTACTGCTCGTACTCAAGCAGCGTATTGAACAAGGTGGATACAACGGTGAATTGACCACATGGTTGAACACGGTATCGATTGAATCATTAAAGAGCTGTGCCGCGAAGCAAGGCACTCAAATAAACGCAGGTGAAGTACAACATAATGACATGGCACCGAGTGAGTCTGTGGGCACTGTTGCACTTGATAAATATACGCACAATTTAACTGAAGCGGCACGTAAAGGTAAATTAGACCCAATCTCAGGGCGTAATCCTGAAATCCGTAAATCGATTGATATTCTGTGCCGTCGTCGTCAAAACAGTCCGATCCTTGTAGGTGACCCGGGTGTTGGTAAAACCGCGATTGTTGAAGGATTAGCACAGCAAATTGTTGATGGTAATGTGCCACCGTCATTGGTGAATGTGGAATTACGTACGCTGGACCTATCTTTATTACAAGCGGGTGCAAGCATCAAAGGTGAATTTGAAAACCGTTTGAAAGATGTGTTAACGGAAGTGAAGCAATCTGAACGCCCAATTATTGTGTTCATTGATGAAGCGCATACGTTAATAGGCGCAGGTGGTGCTGCAGGACAAAATGATGCGGCCAACTTATTAAAACCAGCGTTAGCACGTGGGGAGTTCAGAACGATTGCTGCAACAACGTGGGCTGAGTATAAGCAGTATTTTGAAACGGATGCCGCATTGACTCGTCGTTTTCAGCTTGTTGCTGTGGGTGAACCGAGTGAAGGCGATGCGATTCAAATGCTACGAGGTGTTGCGGGCTGTTTGCAGAAACACCATAACGTGACGGTATTGGAAGAAGCAATTGAAGCTGCGGTTCAGTTGTCAGTACGCTTTTTACCAGAACGTCAATTACCTGATAAAGCGATTAGTTTATTAGATACGGCGTGTTCACGTATTGGCTTGAGCCAGAGCGCATTACCGCAAAAATTAGACGGGTTAGCTGAACAAATCCGTTATGCGCACAATGAGCGCACCTCGTTTGCATATGAAGATGCGATGTATGCGAACGGCACTGAAAAGTTGGTGGCTATTGCACAGAAATGTAATCAGCTGGAGTCTGAATACGAGGCGTTAAACTCGCGTTGGAATCTAGAAAAAGAATGTGTTACTGAAATTTTAAGATTACAGAATGTTATTGCAGAGCGTTTTCTTGCGGGTAAACAGGTTGCAGATACGCCAATGCAGGCACTGTTAAGTAACAAAATGACGGAACTGCGCAGTATTCAAGGTGAATCACCTTTGGTGATGGCACAGGTTGATAAGCAGACTATTGCTGAAGTGATTGCGTTATGGACTGGGATTCCCGTTGGTAACATGGTTAAAGATGACGTGAAACGTTTACTTAACCTTGAAGCAGAACTCGGACAGCGTGTTATTGGTCAGCATGCTCCGATTCATGAAATTGCCAAAGCGATCCGTATGTCTCGCGCTGGATTAACTGACCCACGCAAACCGGTTGGTGTGTTTTTAATGTGTGGCCCAAGCGGTGTGGGTAAAACAGAAACAGCATTGGCATTAACTGATCTACTTTACGGTGGTGAGAAAAATATCACGACTATCAATATGACTGAATTTAAAGAAGAGCACAAAGTATCAATGCTACTTGGCTCACCTGCAGGTTATGTTGGTTACGGTAAAGGTGGTGTGTTAACCGAAGCGGTACGTAAAAACCCTTACTCGGTATTGTTACTTGATGAAATGGAAAAAGCGCATCCAGGCGTTCACGATCTATTTTATCAGATTTTTGATAAGGGGACGATTTCAGACAGTGAAGGTCGTGACATCGACTTTAGAAATACACTTATCATCATGACATCTAATGCGGCAGATAGTGCAGTTGTTGATGCCTGCCAGGTCGAACGTCCAGATGTATCGTCTTTGACTCAAACGATCTCGCCTGTTTTACAGCAGTATTTTAAACCTGCCTTCATTGGTCGTACGACCGTGGTGCCATATTTCCCTCTCAATGATATTGAAATGGCTGAAATTGCGCGTCTTTCTTTACGCCGAATTGAGAAACGAGTAAGTGGCTATTATAACGCTGAGTTCAGTTATGACAGTGACTTGGTGGATTATTTAGTAAGCCAAAATAACTCGCCAGAAACAGGTGCGAGAGCCATTGAACAAATCATTAATCGTCGATTAGTACCAGATCTAGCGACGCAATGTATCACCAGAATGAGTGAAGGACAAAGCATCACCTGTATCAATATCAGTGTTGTAGATGGTGCAGTGGCAATAGCCATTGAATAACTCAGAGGCGTGATTAATATTAATCACGCATTCGTTTAAATTTTTGTAAGAAGAGAATATTGTGGAAAAAAGCACATTCACCATTGAACAAATCGAATGGATCCGACGCTCACTTAAAATTGCCGTTGTGCATGGTGGCGAAAAAACACAGCCGGATAGCTTTATTTATAAGAACTTAAGTCCGCGTTCAACAAAAACATATCAGCCCGTTGCTTATGATATTGCAGATGCTTTACGTGAGTCCGGATTTCAACATATTGATGTGTTACCTGAAAACATGGACTTGCCACAACGCTTAAAAGCGCTAAATATTGATCTGGTGATCACCAATAGTGGTGGCCTTCAAGGCTTTGATTCGATGTGCCATTTACCGTCAATGTTGGAAATGTTGGGTGTGCCTTATGTTGGTCATGCGCCAATGACGGCCGGCTTACTTGATAACAAACATTTGTTCAAACATGAAATAAAAGCAGCTGGGATTCCAACAGCGCCCTTTATTACCGTTGGTTTGGGGGAGTGCATTACCGATGCGGTGAATAAGGAGGCGTTAGATCAAATGGACGCTGATTTCGGTGGTCGATTTATTGTGAAACCTGTTTCTGGCCGTGCCTCGGTACATGTTTATCCGGTGTTTGATCGTGCAGACCTCGCTGGTAAAGTAAAAATAGTGCAGGCCGCGACGAATAACATCGTCATGATTGAACCTTATCTGTCTGGCCGTGAGTTTGTGGTCGCGGTTGCAGGTTCTGTGATATTTAAAAACGACAAGTTGAATCAGTTAGCTTCACCTTTTGCCTTTTCGGTAACGGAACGTGTACTTGCAGGCGATGAACCCATTTTTACGTCGATGGATGTAAAACCGATTACCAGTGATCGTTTATTAAAAGTCGATGAGCCTGAATTACGCCAGTCATTAATTGATTTGGGTAATAAGATTTATCAGCAATTGGGACTCGGTACGCTTGTGCGTGTTGATTTACGCATGGACTGCAAGGGTAAATTATATGTCCTTGAAGCGAATCCAAAGCCAGATTTGAAACGTCCTGAAGGCGATAAACTCAGTATTGTTTGTCACGATATTCACAATGAAGGCATGAGCTATCAAGACTTGATCCAATCTTTGGTTTTCAATCGTTTGGTGTATTTACAAGCACAACGCCCTGAATCGTTAGCGCATTGTTTTAATGACGACTTCTTCAGCTTGAAAAGCGCTTAGGAGCGACAGTGAGAACCGTTAACGATAATCTTCGGCTTACGTTTGGTGTAGCAGTAGTGACAATGTCATTATTGCTTATACTGGTTGTAGGTTATGCACAAGCGCTAAAAAGTCATCGCGAATTATCAACTGACACCATTTTAGCGCAAACTCAAGCGGCTAAATTAGGTATCGAACAGATACTCAACTCGGGTGTACCGTTACCTGAAATCGCAGGGCTAAATCTGGTATTACAGCCGATTGTAAACTCGAATTCATCGGTTACTGGGTTAGCGTTATTCGCTGGTCACGATGAACTGTATAATGCGGGAGAAACCATCCTCGATGATAACTACATTACGATCCCACTCAACAATAAATTCACGCAGGTGGGCAATTTAAAAATTGCATTTAGTCCTGAAAAAGTAGAAGAAATCGTGACCAATGTTTTTCAACCTATGGTGTGGTTGATTGCATTTTTACTGGTGTTATTTATTGTTTCAGTGCTTCGAAGTCAGCGTCGGAAAGTGTATTTAACGAGTTTTATCGTGGTGTTTTTTAGTATGGCAATCAGTGTAGTGCTGCTTGTTGGTAGCTTATATCATGATGGTTTACGCAATAAGGCCGTATCGTTAGCCGATATCGTGAGTCACCGTTTAGCCCCTGTGTTGGAATATAATATTGACCAGAGCATGGTGACGGGGATTGATAGCATGTTGGATAACTTCCGCAAAGCTAATCCTGAAGTGGCTACTATTGCAGTGTATAAAAATGCCGAGTTAGTTGCGGATTCTCAATACAACCAAAGCATTATGCTACCTATGTTGGGGCGTACAGGGTGGTTAGATTATAGTTTAACGACCTCTAAATTTGCAGAGGTGCACCTTACTTATCAATCAAGTGTGGTATTGGGGCAATTAACCAAAATATTAAAAAACTTCGCAATCTTATTTTTTGCTTGTGGCTTGGTCTGTTTTGCCTTTATCCGTTTGCTTGGTGGCGACGTAAATCAATCTTCATCAGAACAAGTGCTTGAACGTCTAAAGCCGTTGTTTTTAGGTGCTGTGCTGATGGAGTCTTTAATGGCACCAATCATGCCGCAGTTCTTAACCTCATTGGCGGAATCGTCAGGGCTTGATGCAAGCACTTCTGCTATTTTCTTCACACTCTACTTTTTAGGTTTTGCCTTAACCTTACTACCTGCCGCACGTTTAATTGAAACTTATGATATTCGCACTGTGCTTATATGTGGCGTGCTTTTGTCGACGTTAGGCGGTGGCATCCTTAGTGTCAGTGCTGAAGGTAGTATTGTGAGTGTATTGATTGCGCGTGTTGTCTCGGGTGTAGGCCAAGCCTTCGTATTCATTTCGGTACAAGGTTATATTTTACGCTTGAGTGATAAGAAAAATAAAACCCAAGCCGCAGGTATTATCGTATTTTGTTTTAATGCTGGATTTATTGCCGGCGCTGCGATTGGCGCACTCTTAGCTAACTACTTTGGCGACCGCGCTATCTTCATGATTGCGACCGTAATTGGCTGTGTGATGACGTTATTTAGCTTTGTATTACCGAGCATGAAAGCGTCTACGAAAGCCTCGGGTTCGTTGTTAAATAATATCTCGATGATGATGCGAGATTCTTGGCGATTAATGAAAATCCCCGCGTTTATTCGAACCATGTTATTGGTGGGCATTCCGACTAAAGCGGCGTTAACTGGTATCGTTTTTTTTGCGGTGCCGTTAATGCTTGCTGAGCGTGGTATCAGTAAGGAAAGCATCGGCCAAGTGTTGATGACTTATGCTGCTATGGTGTTGTTGGTGAGCCATAAAGCTGGGCCTTGGGTCGATAAGTTAGGCAGTAGTAAGCTTGCATTGAGTGTTGGTAACCTGATTGCCGGAGTTGCGCTTATTATTCTAGGTGCGGCATTTGAAATGGAAGACAGTTTGATGATTGTTGTTTTTACCACTATTTCAATGATGTGCATGGGGTTATCACACGGTCTTATTAATGCGCCTGTGGTGACGCATGTTGTAGACGCCATGGCCGATAGGCAAGAGGTGGATTCTGTCATCGCTGCGACGTATCGCTTCCTTGAACGACTAGGTCATGTGTCTGGGCCGCTTATTGTCGGGCAATTATTATACCAGCTCGGCGTGGATTATACCCTGATAATACTGGCAATTTTCTTTGTTGTTATAGCTGTGCTGTTTTCTCTATTCGATAGACAAACATCTAAGGTGGTAAACATATGATCCGAGTTTTATTCATCTGGGTAGCATGCTGTTTACCAACATATGCTGCAACGGAATGGCCAACATGGTTAGGCGAAGAACTACAACCTAAAACAGCTAGTCATTGGCGTGCGGAGTCTGCCGCTGAAGGGGTGTCGTTTGTGCCTGCGCGTTCATTGTCTAAAATATTGGTGATCGTCTCACGCAAGGCATCGTCTTATGATGTGGCATTAAAAACGCTATTAAATGTGTACAGTACCCAATTACCTCAAGTGCAGTGGGTCGTTAAACGCTTACCTGTAGATAATACCATGTTAGTGAATTTGCTTCATCATGCAGAGAATGAGGTTGACTTGGTGTATACCTTAGGTTCTAAAGCGACCATGTCTGTGCACAAGGTATATCAAGGTGGTTTATTGCCGGTTGTTTCTGTTAATTCAAAAGATCCGGTGTTATTAGGTCTCACAGATAACTATGCTGGTACGGGGAACAATTTTGCATTCACGTCATTGAATCTACTAACAGATGTGACTCTTCGCATTATGCAACGCTTTAATCCACAGTTAAAGCAAATCGGTATTTTGTATTCACGTAGCAATCAGAGTGCATATCTCACGCAATTTTTACCAATGAAAAAATTTGCTGAAAAAGTGGGATTAACTGTTGTGCCAATTGTGGTTGATGAATCGAAATCGGCGATGAGTTTGAAGTTAGTGATGGACACTGCGATGACGAGGCTTAAACAAACGGATCCAGAACTGAATAATACCTTGCTTTGGTTAACGGGTAGCTCGTCGTTACTCGCGCGTGTGGATGACATTAATCAATTTTCACAGCAGCTTGCGTTGATTTCTGCGGTTCCTGATGTGGTGAATGGAACGAAAGCCAGTGCATTAATGTCGTTTGGCGTTAGCTTTGTGAATAATGCGACGCAAGCGGCGTTGTATGGCATCCAAATTTTAAAAAAAGAGGCCGTTGTAGGAGACCTTCCTGTCGGTGTTATTTCACCACCTGACATTTCAATTAGCTTTAGGCAAGCGGCCCGTATTAACCAAGCAATCCCATTCGAATTAATGGAAATGGCCAGCGATGTGTATGGCATCGAAGGAAAAATGATCCGCTCTAACGGAATGTCTGTGGAGGACGGTCAATGAACGTAATACATAACGTAAGCAGAATAATGCCTTTAACACTGGTGTTAAGTTTGTTTCTCGGAGGGGCATTTATGGCAAAAAGTGAAATCCGTCCGGAACGATTACTGTTAGCGACACAAGTGTGGAGTCCTTATCAATACCAAGAAAACGGTGAAATGAAAGGGCTTGGGATAGTGAAGTTGAAATGTATTTTAAAGGTAATGAAACAGCCTTATCAAATAACGATGACAGACTGGGACCGTTCTCAGATTCTAACGGAAGTAGGGGAACTACATGGCCTTTTCCTCGCGTCTAAGAATGATACCCGCGATAAATATGCAGAGTATTCCGCGCCTTTAATGAACCAAACATGGAGTTGGTTTAGTTTGTCTGACGCGATTGATACCAAGAGTCCCCAGTTTAAAAAAGAAGTACCAGTGACCGCATTATTTGGTTCGAACAAGTGGTTATGGTTACAAAAACAAGGTTACCGAGTCGAGAAAAAACCGCGTCGTGCAACCGTGCTTATTGAATTACTACTGTCAGGCGAAGTAGGTGCAGTATTGGCAAATGATGTGGTGATGGAAAATGCGATTAATCAATTGGGTATTAGCCATCGAGCAATAACCAAAACAATGGTAAATGAGAAACCACTCGGTGTGTATTTCTCGAAGAAGTTTACGGGGAAATATCCGTTATTTATCAATGAATTCAATCAAGCCATTGTGGCATGTGAGGGTCAATAATATGCCGTTATCATTACGAATTATCAGCTCTCCTGATGGAGAACCCATTCCAGAATGGACAATCAATTTCCCCGATGAAGGAGGAAGCATTGGTCGTGCTTATGGTATGACGATGCAATTATCGGATGCCTCTAGAGAAATTTCGGGTACGCATGCGTTAATTAACCGCGGAAGCCGTGGTTATCAAATTATGGATGTGAGCACGAATGGTGTGTTTTTAAATGGCGCGAGTAAACCGTTAGGTTCAAATAATCAATCGACGTTGAACGATGGCGACGTGGTTAATGTGGGAAAATATCGCCTAATGGTGTCTTGTTTCACTCCCGATAAAGCGGTTGTAAAGGCGTCGGAACAAACAGGAACACAAGGTACTGATAAGTCGTCACTACTGAGTGCCTGGGATGACGATCCGTTTGGTGATGCCTTATCGACTGCCCGCGTTAACGCTCATTCAGTTAATGATAAAGCAGATTCTGCACCAGAGTCGTCAGATGATCTTGAAGTACCAGAATGGGTGTTAACTGATCCAAAAGAAGAGTTGGACGGCATATTTGCAGACCCATTTATTGCTAATGAACCTGTAAAAAAACGGGGGCAAGGCATACCTCAAAATACTTGGTCGGATGATGATAGTTTTTCTGATGACCCCTTTGGTGATGAGATGCTTAATACCGCGTCTGTAGTGATTGATGAAGGCCAACAGTTTGCTGATACGAGTTCACGATCTAATTATTCTGCGTTGGAATCACAGCAACTGATGTTGTTACAACTTAAGCAGCATGACCTGATGGTGCAATCAGCAGAAATGGCGTTAGAACGATTATTGTCAGATATTTCACCGACGGAGCTCGAAAGTTTCTTTGATGACTTTGCGCCGCGACGTTTCTGGCAAAAGAAAGCGGACTATTGGACTGTGTACAAACGCTACTTTACTCGTCAGAAAGAGAACAAAGAATGGCAGATGAAATTTAAAGCGTATTTTAGTGAAAGTTTACGCATTAAGCAGTCAATGGGAGACAAGTAATATGCAACGTGTGCTTGTCTTTTTGATGTGTACTTTATTTTTAAGTGGCTGTAGTAGCTGGATGTTTTGGCGAGACGCACAGGCATTGCAAGTGGTCGTTAATATTGAGGCTGAAAACAACATCAACCCTAATATAAATGGTTTAGCGTCACCCCTTGAGATTCGAATCTATCAGCTGGCTGACAGTGAAGCATTTACGCAGGCGAACTTTATTGATTTGTATCGTGATGATCAAGGTGTGTTAAAGGCGGGATTATTATCTAAACGCCAGCTCGACAGTATCTTACCGAGCGAAACACACAAGGTCGCGCTGCCACAAAACAGCGAAATTAAATATGTCGGTGTGGTAGCGGCTTTTTCTAATTACAGAGAAGCCAAAAGTACCGCAATTTTGAGTGTGCAATCTGGATTTTCGATTGTTGTAAACATCAGTATTGACGGCGTAAACATTACCGTGACAGGTGAAGAGGATTAATAATGGATAAGAAAAAAGTAGTTTGGTCTGAGGGGATGTTTTTAAGCCCGCAACATTTTCAACAACAAGAACGTTATTTTGAAGAGTTTACCAAACAATATTGCAGTCTGATGAATCCAATGCGCCACGGTTTGGCTGAGTTAGAACTTGATTATTCATTAGTTAATATTGGCAAAGTTGGGATCAAGCGTGCAAAAGGTATTTTTCCTGATGGCACTCCTTTTGATATTCGTAATGGATTAGCGCTTGATATTCCTGCTGGTGCCATGGATAAGTTAGTGTATTTAGCGATGCCAATTTATCGATCTGGTGTGATGAATGTAGGTTGTAAAGATGACCCTCACCGCCGTTACCACCGCACTGATTACGACGTGTTTGATACGACCCGAGACAATGCCGATGCGTTGCAATTGGAGTTAGCGGAATTAAACATCGTACTCAAGCTTGAAGGCGAAGAGTTACAGGATTATACCCAGATCCCGATTGCGCATATCACTGAGCATAAGTCAGATGGCGGAATTGAGCTAAACCGTGCGTTTATCCCAATGTCACTTTATTTCACGGTGTCTGAATACTTAAAAGATAACGTGAATGATCTATATGCACAGATGAAATACCGCGCGAGCACCATCTCACAACGCTTACAGGTAGATTCTGCTAACAAAAGCTATCAAGCGTTAATTCGTGATTATTTATGGCTACAGGCTTTAGGTCGTTGGTTACCAAATATTAAGTATTGGCTTGATAATGGGACCACATCACCGCAAGAAATTTACCAAGAATGTATGTCAATGGCAGGTGAAATGCAGGGCTTAGACACCAAGATGCCAAAAGAATATGACAGCTGGAACAATGGCCGTTTGTATAGCCTTTTCTCGATCTTGTTTTCTGATATTCGCGTGCTATTACGTGAAGTTCAACTCGATAGTGTGACTACGTTAGTTTGGGATAAGAGCTTGTTTGATAAGCGTCGTTTATTACGTACGTTAGTGCAGGACTCAAGCCTTTATAATGCGGGGCGATTTATTTTGGTAGTATCGTCACCGTTAGGTGCAGTGCAGTTAAGTAAACAATTCCCACTCGCGGTTAAGCTAGCAGGTAACAGCATGGTTGCTGATCTCGTGCGTAATGCGTTATCTGGTGTGCCAGTACGCGCGTTACCTATTGCGCCATCGGAATTAAAATCACGTACTGATGTGGCCTATTTCGAGCTAGATACGCAATCTGATTTGTGGCAGCAGCTCGTGAAGAAAGACGAACCGATAGCATTACATGTCGATAATCGCATTGGCGATGTTGATATTGAATTGTACGTAATTCGGTAGGGGGGCGCTATGACATCATTATTTAATGAACAACCGACGATTTCAATTCGTCGCAGTAACAGCCCGCGTAAAGCAGTGAAAACGAGTAGTGAGGTACAGCTTGATTTAAGAGGCTCTGAAAAGTTAATCGCTCAATTAGCGAATTATAACAATCCAATCTTAAAAGAATGCAGTGAATTATTGGGTATTTTGGCAAGTGTCGAAAGACAAACCTCACCTTTAGATATTAATGCCTTTCGTCAACAATTGCTGGATGGTATCGCAGACTTTAAACGCAAAGGGCTGTTTTTAGATTATCACCCTAGTGTGATTGAAAAGGTTTGCTTTATATTATGCGCGGCGTTTGATGAATTGATCTTGTATACCTCGTGGGGCGAAGTGGCTCGTTGGGAAAATCATTCATTACTCAGTAAGGTCTTTAGCCAGCGTAATGGTGGTGAGGTTTTCTTCCAACTGCTTGAACAAGCAAGCCGTCAACCTGCAAAGCTGGTGGACTTCTTAGAGCTTCAATATGTGTTGATCATGCTCGGTTTTTTAGGCAAGTATCGTCATGATAATCGCCAGAAAATGAATGAGTTACAGTCTGAACTTTACAGTATGATCCGACACTACCGTAGCGAATCTATACTGGAACCGCCAACGCCGATTTCGATGCCGGAAACAACCTCGCCTTGGCGATTTATCAGTGCGGTTAAATTATCTTGGATTGGCGTATTATTAATCATCAGTACGTATTGTTTTTCAGAATTTTGGTATGACCAGCGTAGTCAATCAACCTTAATCGCATTTAGCTCGTTGGATATGGCAGGTTTTACCAATAGCACGAATAACGATGATTTGATTTACACGAGTACGCCTGAAGACTTAGGCATTGAAGTGCAAGAAGCTGTGAGCGTGAAACCAGCTGCGCTTATTGATACGATCTCATGGAATATCGTCGTTGCGAATTTTGCGACGAAAGCCAGCGCTGTGCGGTTAGAAAAAGACATACAAGCTATTGGGTATAAAGTTGTATTAAACGAAGTGCCTACCGGTGTGGAATTATTTATTCCGAACAATCGCGATTTAGCAAAGGCGAAACTTTTAAAAAATGAAATTAATGCTCGCTTTGGATTAAATGCAGTTATACGCCGTAGTAATAAGGTAGATGATAAATAATGAAAAAAATAACATTAAAAATAGCGTGTTTACTTATTGCGCTAGCGTTATTGATTTGTACTGGACTTAGCTGGATATACCTCCCAACCTTAGATGAAGGGGATAAATTATTAAGGCTGGTGGTTACTATTTCTGGTGGGTCTTTGATTACGATAGCTCTCGTGATTGCGGTTTGGCAACACCTGCGTGAAGAAAAATCGGCTGTCCACGAGCAAGTTATTTTATTTAAACAAGATGTGAAAGTCATTAATTCACTGTTTAAGTCAGCAGTTATAAAGTTGAAAGGGCATAAGGCTAGTAAGCTTAGTAGTTTGTATGAGCTGCCTTGGTATGTTTTGATTGGAGGTGAAGATGATGCAAAAAGTAGCTTACTACACCAAAATAACCTAGAACCGGTTAACTATCGCGATCGTGATAAAAGTGAAACGTCACAATATATGCGGTTTTGGAGTAATGAAAACATGGTGGTTATTGAAGTCGACCACCGATTATTCGATCGAGACGGTATTGATGACGCGTTGTGGCGTGTGTTTGCTCAGCAATTAATGAAATACCGACCTCGTCAAGCAATCAATGGCGTGTTAGTCGCGATTAGCTGTGAGCGATTATTAACGGGGGATAAAAAAGAACGTCTATCTCTTAGCTCAAATTTACAAGATGCTATTTTAACACTCGGCGAACATTGTGGGTTAGCGCTGCCTGTTTATACATTATTCACAAAGTCAGATACGATTGCTGATTTTGTTGAGTTTTTCTCGAGTAACTCGGGATGCGATATCGATCGACCTTTGGGGATTACGTTTCCAAACACGGATGACCATCGATTTGAAGTCAGCATGTTTGAGCTGGAATGTCAGAAATTACTCGATGTGTTAGCTCAGCAGCAATTCCAATCATTACGAGAAACACGTCAAGAGGATGCGCATTCTGTAGTTGCACTCCCTTATCAGTTACGTCTTTTCTTTGAGCAGGCTACCGAGTTCTTAGAGGGTATAAGCCGGGAAAACCGGGTTCGAGATGTTGTGTGGTTAAGAGGCATGTATTTATGTTCGACACAGCAAGGTGGTAACTGTCACGATTTACTGACACAACTTGTTGCTAGCAGCAGTGCGTTTAATGCCAATACGACAAGAGAACAACTATCAGGCCGTAAGCAATTGTTCTCAATGAATATATTGCAGCAGAGTGTATTGCCTGAATCGAGTATTGTTGGTGTTAACCAGCTGCGTCATTATAGTTACCTTGCATCGCGAATATCGATGATGTTAGGTTTTATCGGGATGATTGTTGTACTTGGCTTACTGTTGCGCGATAACTGGAATAAAGATGAAGATTATCGAAACCATGCGGTTACTCAATTAGCATTGTACCAGCAAGACATGGAACGATTACGTAATACTAATGTTGGTTTTGAAGACATTATTCCAGTACTAAATGAATTGCGTCTGGTGGTTGAAGAAGGGCGTAAACCTACACCTTTATATCAACGTATCAGTGTTAACCAGCCTAAAACGACGGAACAAATCTACTTGAGCTATGAAGCTCAACTACAGATGTTCTTGCTGCCTAAGCTGGTTGAAGTATTAAGCAGTGAACTGTATGTATATGTTAATTTGGGCAATTCTAGCAAGATATTTGAAGTGCTGCGTTATTATCAAATGCTGTTTGATAAGCAACGTTTAGACATGACTGAATTATTAGCTTATTTGGTTGAAACGCTAAATGAACAAGGTGATATTTCGCTGGATAATATAGAAACGTTAACCATGTTAATGGAAGATTTATTCAGTAGTGATTATGAGACGGTGCTTGTTCCTAGTGATGATTTGATTTCGGTGGCAACGCAAAATTTAGAAGGTTTATCACCAGAACGCCTGATTTACACCCGTATAAAATCACTTCCTGAATACCGTAATCGCGTTGATACGCGTCGTCAATTAGGGGATAAGTTTGATGTGCTATTTCAATTTAAAACCGGATTTAATGGTTATTTATTGCCTGAGTTATTTACTCGTCAGGGACAAGCAAATATCGATCTGAGTGCGAAATCAAGGTTACTTAAAAAGCAGCTAAATGAATTTAAAAGTATCCAAGGTGATATGTCGGGTGCGTCTATTTCTGAGCTTGTAGATCTGAGTAAGAAGGTACAGCGTCTGTATTATGCGGATTACATATATCAGTGGAAAGAACTTATTAACCACATTGAAGTGAAGCCATTTAATACGATCGATGATCTTGCTTATGCGGTTAAAACTGCGCGTTCACCCGCCAGTAGCCCGATTATTGATGTGCTTGATGCATTAATTGTTAATACAACCCTGGCTAAAAATGCTGAGGGTGCACCTAACGCAAAGGCTGTCGGTAAATTAGGCTTGAAAAAAACGGCATCGGTATTGAAAAAAGTTGAAAAAGTTAATCGCTTTGGGGGTGATAAGTTATTACGTTTACAGCCTTCGTATGTTGTTAATGAGGCGTTTAGCCCTTATTCAATATTCATGGCGAGCAAAGGTAAAACAACACCAGTAGATGAATTGATGGCTGAATTAGATCAATTGAATACGTATTTTGATACTGCGTTATCAAGTGGCGATCCAAGTCGTGCGTTATATCAGTATGCACAAGATCATGCGTCAGGCAGCCAAGATATATTGGTTAATTTCCGTCGCCAATCAAGTCGCTCGCCGAACCAGGTGGCAAGCTGGATTAAATCCTTGTACGCGCAGTCATGGAAGAGTGTGATCAACGGCAGTGCAGAACATGTTAATCAGCAATGGAAAGAGCAAGTACATGGGTTTTATCGTCAAGCGGTTGAAGGGCGTTTCCCATTCTTGTTAACAGGGCGCGGCGAAGTTGCCATTGATGATTTTGCATTGATGTTCAAGCCTGAAGGACGTATAGATAAGTTCGTCAGTGAAGTGCTTCATCCCTTTACATATTGGGATAATGGCACTTTAAAATTGGCTGAATTTGATGGTGAAAAGCTGCCAATTAATGCGAAAAGCTTACAGCAACTTAAACAGGCAAAAACGATTCGAGAGTTGTTCTTCGGTGCATCAGGGCAAGAGCTAGCGATGACGTTGAAATTAAAAGCGAGTTCGATGAGTACCTCTGTGACGCAATTTAATATCATGGAAACAGAAAACATATTCTCGTATCGCCATGGCCCTCGATTATGGCAAAGCATTGCATGGCCATCAATCGGTGAAGATGATTACATGTCGGTGAACTTCTTTAGTGGTGATAACCGTGTCGCGAGTAAGTCATATTCAGGGCAATGGGCACTGTTCAGAGCCTTGTTTGATGGGCGTACCAGTGCAACGGGTGATCGACGCATTAAGAAATTAACCTATAAGCTTAATAATGAGAATATCGTCTTACAATATAGTCTGAGAGGTAGTAACCAAATATTTGATAAGTCTTTGTTTACCCGCTTTGGTTTACCTGCGCGTTTATAAATGATGACGGACGCGATAAACGGTCGACTTGCTTCTCGTTTTACAGTGATCAAATTACTGTCATCGACGACATGGTTGGTTCGAGATCGCGAATCTGCTTCAGCATCAGAGTATATGGTGCTGAAGCGAGCAGATCCCATTGCAATGAAACGAGAGTTGCTCTGTTTAGCTGACTGCCATTCGTATTACATTCGTCCTGTAAGGGAGTATTTTAAGTCGGAAAATTTATTATTGATGCCATTCATTGAAGGGGAGTCATTACTCTCTTTTAGTGTGCATCAAACAAGTGAATTTCTGCTACTTGTACCACAGATAGTGCGTGCGATTATGGCGATGCATGCGCAAGGTTGGGTGCATGG